>Ga0310834_100052_pt1 | contig 264156 bp, 239 predicted proteins | sample SM_ome_2_FD_201314 | JGI IMG/M metagenome (GOLD analysis project Ga0310834, IMG submission 201314) | Sorghum-adapted microbial communities enriched on stacked mutant (SM) sorghum from Joint BioEnergy Institute, Emeryville, California... ... | reverse complement strand
CGAACGACTCCTGGGCGGTCGCCGGCCGCCACTGGTCGGCGACCCGCCGGACCACGTTCTGCAGCCGCCGCAGCGCCTCCTGCCCGTTCGGCCCGCCGACCTCCAGGTCGCTGGCGCCGGTCGCGGCGTCCGGCCCAGAAGCGGTGTCCGAGGCAGGGATGGAGATGACCAGCAGGGCGCCGGGGATCGCCTTCACCACCTCGGTCAGCGTCTGCGCGAAGGTGAACTGCGTGTCGAACGTGCCGGCCGGCAGGTCGTCGCGGCCGTAGAGCTGCCGGGCGTAGGCGACCCACTCATCGATGAGGATCAGGCATGGTGCGTACCGGGAGATGAGCTGGGACAGCCCAGCACCGGGGTTGGTCCTGCTGCGGTCCGCATCGGCGATGAGGTCGTACGCCTGACGCCCGCCGAGCTGCCAGGCCAGCTCACCCCAGAGCGTGAAGACCTCGGTGCCATCCTCCTTCACGCTGATTTTGCCGGGCTCCAGGTGGTTGCCGACCAGCGTGACCCGGCGCACCCCACCCGGTCCGGGCAGCTTCAGGTCACCGACGACGTCCTGGACCTCCTGCGGGTAGTCACTAATCCTTTGTCCGGAGAACAGGTGGTAGAGGGCGAGCATCGAGTGCGTCTTGCCGCCACCGAAGTTGGTCTGCAGGTTGATGACCGGGCTGGCGTTCATGTCCCCGGTGATCCGCCGCACCGCCCGGCCGAGGAGGTCGCGCAGGCCATCGGTCAGGTAGGTGCGCTGGAAGAACGCGACCGCGTCGCTGTACTCCCGGCTGACGTCCATATTGCCGGTCGCCACCACATGCAGGTCGGCGGCGAACTCGGCGGCGTTGAACTGCCCACTCGCCACATCCGGATGCGGGGTGATGACCTCACGCCACGGCTTGAGGCCGGTACCTGGAACGCTCACCGCCTCGGCCGCCTTGACCGCCCTGCGAGTCTCCGCCTCGTACTGTGCCCGCTGGTGGTCCAGGCGCTGCTTGCGTACCTCCTCGGCTTGTCTGGCGGCGCCGGCTGCGGTGAGCAGCCGCTCCATAGAGTCGAGTGCGCGGTAGGTGTCGTCAGGACTGAAGGACTCGTTGTGCGCCCACCGATTGCGGACCTCGCGCAGCTCTGAGGCGAAGGCCTGCTCGGCCCGGGACAGCTTGTCCTTGAAGACCCGCCATTCCTCGGTGAGCACCTTGAGCTGAACGGCCGGATCGGTCTTGCTGTAGGTCTTCGGCGAGCCGTGCCTCGCGGCGTCGCGCGCCTGCAGCACCTCGGTCCAGTCCCGCCCGCCGGGTGTCGCGGCGGTCATGGCATCGTCGACGAACGTCTCCAGCCCCGCCGCGAGCAGTTCGAACCCGCGCCCGATCCGGTCGCGGTTGCTGATCGCCATCGTCCTACTCCTCGTCGTCGGTGGTGAAGTCGAGCTCGCCCTGCTCGGGCGGCGGGGTCAGGGCACCGCCGGCACGTGCTGCAGCAGAGAGGTCGGCCCAAGACGTACCAAGACTGTTAAAGAGATACGCCGTCTGTGTCCAGCCACGCTTCTCGCAGATGGAGAAGAGGAGGTATGCCAGCTCCTTAGCGGCATCCAGGTCGATCCGCTGCCCCGTTTGTGCCATGAGCCGTGCGGCTTTGTCGGCACCGTTCTCATTGAGAGCCTTCGCTAGCCGGAGCACGACCTCCCAGACGCTGATCCGCTCGTCGGTGGCGGGATCCCAGCCGTCCGGCAACTCCGAGGGTCTCAGCAGTCGAGCCTTTCCACCACGTGCCCAGAAAATGCCGCCACGCTCTAGGCCAGTGATTGACGTATTGGTCGCCCGTGACAACGTATCTGCGGTACCCGAGTCGGCCTCATCCCAACCGAACTGGTTAAACCATTTCACGCAGAACCGCGTATCCGCGTCGAAGTCACCTTCCTGCTCGGACAGCACCTCGTCGAGCACTTGGTTTATCAGGGCCAGCGCCGTCCGCACCGTCATCGCCGATCCATCCGGCTCGACGACCTTCGCATATCGTGAGAACACCGCCATGCCCGGTCCGATCGCCGCCTGCGCCAGGTCTACCGGAGCAACACTCCCCTGCTGAAGCGCGCGCAGGGCCTGCGGCAGCTCTGCCTTAAGAGCCGCGATGAAGGTACGCCGGTTCACAGCTTCGGCACCTTCAAGCCGGGGACGACACGCCAACACGATCGACGATGCCAGCGCGTTGGTCTTCTGACCAATGAGGCGACTTCCGCTCTCGGTTCTCATCGGCCAGGTCGCGCTAACCGACAGACCGGCATCGAGAAGGCCATTCAGCATCTTTTCCCACCCTGTAGACGCTGTGCCGGCCTCCTCTTCTTCCGTCTGCTTGAAGGCATAGAATATGCTGATCGGGACTTCACCCGACTGTGCCGCACGGAACCGCTTGAAGATTTCTAGGAATCCTCGCTCGAAGTGCTCTTCAGCACGATCCTTTCTCCCGCCGAAGCGATACGGCGTAGCGATCAACTCTTCCGCTTTGGGTGTGAGCATCGTCCCCATGAGGTTGGGGTAGACCGCACCAAACGACCGCCTAAGCCAGACATAGAAAAAGTCAGAAAGGTCGCTATAGCCGATGTTGTCGTAGTACGGAGGGTCAGTCGAGATCTTTATATCTCTCTCCAGCTGGACCACTTGCGCCGCGACCTGTTGAACGGTTCCAATGGGTTTCGCCGGAAGACTGATCAGTGTCTTCACCGCCCCGTCGACTACACCATTCCAGTCACCGCCGGCACCCGCGAACGGCATGGACTCCGCGTAATCCCAAACCATCGGAATAGCTTGGCGACCGAACGCCGGTGCGGTCTTGTCCGCATCGGAACGCCAACGAGCCAGACTGCAGTGAAAGACGGCCATCTTGCTGGCGCACAGGCCGAGGTAGAGTGCGACCGCGTTGGCGTAACTCTTGGCTTCATCGGCGGGCAAGCCAGCTCTCTTGGCGTCAGCGGCGATTAGGTCGCGCGCCTCGCCGACCAGGTCGCTGAAGGTAGTGAGAGCGACGAGCTGCCGATTGGTGAACAGGTCCGCGAACGTCCGCATTCCGTAATTCGGCGTCTTGAAGTCCCGCGGGTTGTTCGGCAACTCCGCCTCGGGCACGTCATCGGGTCGCGCGACATCGGCTGCCTTGACATGCTCGTCGGTCGCAGGCAGGTAGATGCGCTGGCGCTGGCCTTCGGCGACGACCGCCATGAGCTGCTGACCCATCCGACCGACCTGGCCCTCGGCCCGGATGTACTTCAACGGCACCGGCGTCGAACAGGCCAGACACGTCGCACCCTGCCGGCCGACCGTGCCATCGACGGGCGGACCGCTCTTGTCGACGATGACGTCGAACACTACCCGCTTACCTTCGACGACCGGGCGCAGCCACGTCGGCCGATCCTTCTTCTTTGACAGCCAGAACGACCGGACCAGCGGCATCGTCGCGGCGCACGCTGGATTAGGACAGGTTATGGTTCGCGCCCAGATCCAGGCAATGACGTTGGCCTCGCTGCCGTCTGGCAGCTTGGCCTTCGGGTAGAGGTGGGCGATCCGCTTCTCCGCCTCGTCACGCATCCACTGGCCATACCGGCGGACGTCTTCGGCCAGCCCTGTCGCCCGTGGCCAGCCACCGAGCCGCGACTCAGCCGTACCCGGGAACACCGGCGGACGGCCCGCCCACTTCGGCGGGATCTCGATCAGCGCCTTGTTGATCAAAACCGCGACCGGGTTCAGATCGCTCGCGTGCGCCTCCAAGCCGAGTCGCTGCGCCTCCAGCGGGATCGACCCGCCACCAGCGAAGGGGTCGAGGATCGCCGGGGGCTTGCCGTCGAAGCACTTGGCGATCTCCTCATACGCCTGGCGGAACAGCGCCTCGTCGTTGCTGTTCTCCCACTTCACCAGCTTCTCGATCAGGTCGAACAGCCGCCGGCGTTCCTTGGCCTGATCCTCCTCGGTAGGAAACTTGTCCGGGTGTGCCGACGGGTCGTCCACGAGCTGGGCGAAGAGGACCGCGCGACATGCGGCCAGTGGCCGCCGGGCCCACCACAGGTGCAGCGTCGAAGGGTGGCCATGCCGGATCGACTTCTCCCGGGCCGACTCCCGGTTGATCGCCTCCAGTGGCAATGCCACCTCGATCAGCTTGCGCTTCATCACTACACCTTTCATCCCAATGTGACCGCAATGACGGGTAACTGACCCAGCGTCAAGGTTGACGATGGCGGCCTCGCGTGGTGCCATGGAGGCACGGGTCGGTGACAAGGGGTCCAGGGGACCTCTTCTCTGGGAAACCGAGATAGCCGGCCCCTAATCATGCCCGGCCCCAAGGCGTGAACGTCGAGCGAAGAGTCGGGCTTATGCAGGTGTCGAACCAGGGACAGTCCCTGCCTTCAAGGACACGTTGCACCGCCCACAGGCCGTAGTCCGCAACCTGAATCCCCCATGAGCTCGGCGCGTCCCAGATGCAAGGAATTATCGTGCGACCGGTGATCTGTGAGCAGACGTCCTCCAAGGCATGCCGGATTGCATCCCGCTTGTTGTTGGTCTGCAGCATGCCGATGATCACAAACAGTCGGTCGCCCGACCATGTCACCTGCCTTGCGATCTCCTTGAAGTGCAGATACCACGCCATCTTGTACAACCGAACCTGGCCGGCGTCTTTGATCTTCTGGTAAGCATTCGCCTTGAGGAGAAACGTGGTGTCGAGCCGCGGTCGCTGCCGTCGGATCAGGTCAAAGACCTGGCTTCGGGTGGAGTGTGAGTCGTTCTTGGCGTGGAATCCACGCGGCAGCCGCACGCCTTTCGATTCGAGGTCACAGCGCAGCGTCAGCCCTTCCCAGAGGTACTGGCCGTGATCGTCGGGGAACACGGCCATTCCGAACCCGAAGTACCTACTCGTGCCGGCGGCGCCGGTCATGTCGAGATCCCCGGTCTCGTCGGCATACATGTAGACGTCGCTCACAGCGGGACCCCACCCCGGCTCCACATCTCGGTCCAGTCCAGCCGCACCGACTCCACGGCGAAGTCGTCGAATGCCATCTGTCCGAACGGTTCGACGAGATAGCGCACCTCGTCCCGCTCTGGCCCGTCTGGATGGACGCTAACCAGGGCCAGACGGTAACGGTCGGCGGCATTCTTGCCGTACAGCACCTCGTTGCGGGTTACCGAGAAATCTTCGGCCCCCTGGATGCGCCCCTTCACCTCGATAAAGACGAGGTGCCCATCGGGGGTCAACGACTGGATGTCGTACCCCTTGTTGTTGTGCGGCATCTCGGTCGGCTCTCGCCCCAGGCTACGCTCCGCCGCCATCACCGCAGCGACCGCCCGCCGGTCGACCTCAGCGGTATCCCGGGCATACGTCAATATCGGCTGGTCCCGCCGTCCAGCAAGCCGATCCAGCAGTCCTTGCGGCACGACGAGCGCGCCACCCGCCACCACGGGCGGCAGCGGACGCAGCGCGGCGTCGGCGTCGAGCTCGGCAAGCCGCTTCTCCAAGCGCCGTTCCAGGTCACGGGCGCGCCGCAACGCAGTCTCGGGTTTGATCTTCAAGGTCCTGCCGGCAGCAGCCTGGTCCAACAGCTCGGCATGCCGGGCATCCCAGTAGTTGATTTCCTGGGTGAGCCGCTGCCGCACCTGGACACGGGTCCGCTGGGTGATGGTCCGCACCCGCTCTTGTACCTCGCTGAAGTGGTCGCTCATCCCGTGCTCGATCGCCCAGTTCACCGCGACATCCTCGGCACCGCTGGCGAGCCAGGGTTCGGCAAGTATCGCTTCGATGTACGGATTCTCGTCCTCCTTCGGCGGCCGGTAGTCCAGGTAGGGTGCCGAGCCGGCGGACGCCGCGGTGCCGTCACGCCGAATCTCCACGAACTCGAACCGCTTAGAGACGGTACGGGCTGGGCTGTGCCCGTCGACAATCTGCTGGGTCAGCGCAACCAGCAACCGGGGTTCCTCACCCGGATCGTTCCCGTCCACCAATACCGCGCCCTGCTTGAGCAGGGTGCCGTACCGCTCGACGACAAGGTCCACCACGGCATCCAGCAATGGGTGGCCCGGCGCGATGAGGTCGGCTTTGGGCTTGCCCGGGACGCGCACCTGCTCCCGCTCGAAGCAAACCCGTTCGTAACGCCGCAACACTGGAGCGCCGAGTCCGATCTGCCGATCCCGGTCGCGAACCTCGGCAGGCACGTGGGTGATCTCGAACCGCCCGGCCTCACGCGCTGACATAACCCCGCCGAGCAGCCGGAACGCCTCGGTGAAGAACGCCTGAATGTAATGCGGCTGCAGGCGTCGGGCCCGTGCCTCCTCCATGCGCAGGCGCAGCTCCTGCACATCGGCCTCGCCGAGCACGTCGTGGTGCAACGCCCGCTCGGCCAGCAGCTTGTCGAGGCCGGCGCTGACCTCAGCATCGATGACCTGGTTGAGCCGGGCGCGTACCTCGGGTCGGTCGCCGTACCGGATCGCCTCGACCAGCAGCTCCCGCAGCGGCCGGCCCTCGAACGCCTCACCGAGGACGTCGAAGACCTTCCCCTTGTACGCCCGGCGCTGCTCCTCCATCTTGTCGAGCAGTCGCAGGAAAACCGCACCTTCCCGGGTGTCGTCGGCAACCAGGTTCCACAAGCGACAGACCTCGGTCTGGCCGATCCGGTGGATTCGGCCGAAGCGCTGTTCGATCCGGTTCGGGTTCCACGGCAGGTCATAGTTGACCATCAGGTGAGCACGCTGCAGGTTCAGACCTTCGCCGGCCGCGTCGGTGGCGACCAAAACCAAAGTCTCCTTGTCCTGGCTGAACAGCTCCTGTGCCTGCCTGCGCGCCTCTCGCCGGACGCCGCCGTGGATGGCGACGACCGCCTCGTCCTTGCCGAGCAGGTCGCGGATCTGGTCGACAAGGTAGTTCAGCGTGTCTCGGTGCTCGGTGAAGACGATGATCTTACGCCGCGAGCCATCCGCTTCGAACATCGAAGACTCGTCGCACAGCAGGCTCCGCAGCTCGGTCCACTTCTTGTCGGTGCCGGCATGGCGGACACGCCGGGCCAGCTCCTCCAGGTCTCTCAATACATCGATCTCAACGTCCAGTTCAGCGGCCGTACGGGCGGCCGAGGCGGCGTCAACGACGTCATCCTCCACCTCTTCGCGCTCGTCGCCGGTCAAGTCGTCCAGCAGGTCGTCGATCGCCTCAGCGGAGCGCCCGAGCAACGCGGCGAGGCGCCGCTCCAAACTCGACTCCCCGACGCCGCGCATCTCGATGAGCTCCTGCCGGCGCCGTTCCAGCCGGCGCCGACGACGCTCAAGCGAGCGCAGAATGGCCTCGGGGCTGGAGGCGAGCCGCCGCTGTAGCACGGTCAACGCGAAGCCCACGGTGTTGCCCCGTCGGGTGTCACCCTCCTCCTTGAGCTTCTCCGCCCGGTTCATCTCCTCCCGGACGTACTGGGTGACCGCCTCGTACAGGTCACGTTCAGCGGGAGAAAGCTGGTACCGCAAGGTCTCCGCGACACGCTCGGGGAACAGCGGCTTGCCCTCGAATGTGAGCAGCTCCTCCTTGACCATCCGGCGCATGAGGCCTTCGGTGTCGATTGAGTGCACCGCGTCGCGGTACCGTCCCTCGAACCGGTCGGCATCGAGCAGCGCCATGAATAGCTGGAAGTCCTCCTCCTTGCCGGCATGCGGAGTGGCGGTCATCAGCAGGAAGTGCCGCGCCACCTTGCCGAGCAGCCGGCCCAGCTCGTACCGCTTGGTCGTCTTCAGCTCAGCCCCGAAGTAGTGCGCCGACATCCGGTGTGCCTCGTCGACGACCACCAGGTCCCAGTCGGACTGCTCCAGCTGTGCTTTGAGGTCATCTGCGCGGGATAGCTGGTCCATCCGGGCGATGAGGAAGGGCTTGTTCTCGAAGACCGCGCCGTCGACAGTCGCGTCAATCATCGTGCGGGTAAGCAGCTCGAAGCGGAGGCCGAACTTGTCGAGCAGCTCCTCCTGCCACTGCTCAACGAGGCTGCCTGGCGCCACGATGAGGCAGCGGGCAAGGTCACCACGCAGCAGCAGCTCTTTGATGTAGAGGCCGGCCATGATCGTCTTACCGGCACCTGGGTCGTCAGCGAGGAGGAACCGCAGCGGTGTTCGAGGTAGCAGCTCGCCGTAGACGGCCTTGATCTGATGGGGCAAGGGATCCAGATCGCTGGTCGTGACCGCCAGCATCGGGTCAAATTGTGCCGCCATCCGGATCCGCAGCGCCTCTGCCGCTAGCCTGAACAGCGCTGGATCACCGTCAAAGGCGTACGCTCGGGACGACTCCACGATAGACAGCGAAGGCTCATGATCGCGGTAGAGCAGCGCCTGACCGACACTTCCCGAGTCTTCGCGGAAGGTGAGGGTGAGAGCGCTTGATCCGTGCCATTTGACGTCGACGACGGTGACCACGCCATGAACCACACCGCTGACCCGGGCGCCGGGGGTCAGTTCCTCAAGCTTGGCGCCGACCTTGTAAACACCCGGTGCGACCTGCCGCCACTGTCCGCTGTTCACAACCATCACGCAGCCCGTACTCGGTGCTTCTCCAGATGTGCCAGGACGGCCTGGTTGGCTTCCCAACCGTCGGGGAACTTGACTGGCACGTTCAGGTGCACAGGCTCGTGCGACGGGTGCGCATCCAGCAGCTCGGGGATCCCCGCCCGCGCCACCACGATGCAGGCATGCCGGTGCCGCGACGTCAGCACGCACAGCCGCCCCGCCTCCAAGTGGAACGCCGTCGCGTCCCGCCGCCCGGAGAGCGGATGCAGCACGATCGTCACGTCGTACTCCCGGCCCTGCAGCCGGTTCGCGGTGTCCACTGTGATGTCTTCGCCCAGCGGCCCGAGGAACGAGCGCACCACGGCGACCTGGTCCCGGTGCGCCGTCCCGATGGCGATGCGCGAAGCATCCACGAGGCGCCCGTCCGGCGCATCCTCGGACACCGCCACGGTCCCCCGCTCCAGCAGGCGCATCGCCAACGATGCGCACGCGGACGCGGCCTCGGCGTCGGTGCGGACGGTGTGCCGCGCGGGCATCTCATACAGCGCCCACCCTTGCGAGGCGGCCATCTCCAAGGTGTGGTCGACCGGGCTTGACCCGAAGGCGGCGGTGGAGAACGACAGGCGCCGCTCGCCCAGGGCGGTCCCGGAGGTGAAGCCGGTGAACGGGTAGAACGCCTCGGCGACGACCGGCGCGGCGGTGGCGGGCAGCCGCCAGGACACCGGCAGCCGGTACACCGGGATGTCCGGGTTGTGGCGCAGCAACACCGCCACGGCGCTCTGCATCGGGTCCCAGGTGAGCCCGGCCCAGCGGTCGATGTCGATTGTGGAGAACGGGTCGAGCTGCCCGGGATCGCCGACGAACAGCGCCCGCTCGAACCGGTTGGCGATGCGCAGCAGCATGTCGGAGCGCATCTGGTACGCCTCGTCGACGATCGCGTACGGCCAGCAGCCGTCCGGCACGGTGGCCCACTTGGCGGCGGTGCCGATGATGACCTGGCACCCGGGCAGGTCGGACACGCGCGTCGCCACGGTCAACGACGGCAGCCCGCCGAGGCGCGCAGGGGGCAGGTAGTCCTGGGCGGACAGCCGCCCGATCGCCAGGTCGGGCTCCGCGGTGGCGAGCCGGACGACGAGGTCGTCGACCTGCTCGTTGGTCTGCGCGACCACGATGAGCGGCTCCCCCGACCGGACGAGCGCGGCCGCCGCGCGTACCACCAGGGTCGACTTGCCGGCGCCGGGCGGGGAGTCGACGACCACGCCGCGGTGGGCGCCGCCGCCGAGGGCGGCGAGGACGTCGGGGAGGATGTCGGCGGTCACGACCACTCCTCCTGAGCGTCCTCATCGGTGGGTACGTACTCTACCGGCGGCCCGCCGTGCGTCCACGGTGTCTCCTCGCGCGGCGGGAAGGATGCGAGCGGCTGATAGCTGTCCACGATGGACGAGTAGCAGATTTGCTCGCCGACCTCGGGGACGCTGCCCGGGGCCGGGGTCTGCGCCCGCCCCATGCCGCCGGAGAGTTCCAGCACGACCTTGTCGCCGGTGACGGAGATGATCGTCGCCTTCTGCGCTGGCCGGCTCGGCGCGACAACCGGCGTCCCGGGCGTCAGGCGTACCGGGTCGACGGCGGTGACGGTGATCAGCGGCCGCAGCTTGCGGGACCGCCCGGTGCCGATGATCCGGCCCGGCTCCGCCGCGGTGACGGTGCCGGCGAAGGCGTCGCCGGAGAGCCGGTACTCGGCGAGCACGAGCGGGTCGTCGAAGGCGCGCTGCGCGACATAGCTCGCCTGGGCGCGCTCCAGCCAGTTGAGCCGCTGGGCGGCGGCGACCGCGCCGTCCCGGCGGGGCTGCGGCAACCCGCCGTCCCGCAGGTACGAGACGTAGGCGGTGAACGCGTCCCGGTCAGCGGCCCAGCGGTTGGTGACCCGGGCTCCGGGGGGTAGGGCGCGGAGCAGGTCGACGGCCTGCCACATCAGGGCCCAGTTCGGTTCGAGCTGGGACGCGAGGGCCTTCTCCATCCCGGCGACGTTGCCGGTCTCGATCAGCGGGGCCAGCACCTCGTTGTCGAAGGACGGGTCGGTGGCAGGCCCGGCGGGTGGGCATTCGACCGGGTCTTCGGCCAGTGCCGCCGCCTCCGAGCCGGAAAGGCCGGCGGGTGGGGAGATCCAGCCGACCAGGGAGGCGAGGTTCTGGTCTTCGACCGCGCTCTGCCCGGTGGCCCAGTGCAGGGCCAAGGCGTCGGTGGCGGCGAGCAGCAGGCAGGAGCCGGGGTGCTCGGTCCGCTCGGCGAAGAAGGTCAACCACTGGCCGAGCACGGGCACGGACGGGTCCACGGCGTACTCGCCCGTCGTCCGGCGGAACCGGGTCGAGCGGCCGAACAGCCGGACGAAGCCGATGCCGCCGCGGTTGGGCACGAGGATCTGCGGCGCGGCGACGAACCGTTCGCGGGTTTCGCGGCTGCGTTCGGTGCGGACGGTCTCCGTGCCGGCGCCAAATTTCTCTATATAGGACAGGACAATCTTCCCCAGTGACGCGGCGAAGGCGAAGCGCTGGTCGCGGTTGCGCGGCTGGGGGACGACGAGCAGCTGCGGCGCGTCCCGGTCGTCGCCGACCATGGCGGCCAGGGGTGCGTTGGCTTCGCCGGCGAGGGTCAGCGGGATGAGGACGAGTGGCCGGTCGTGCACGTAGACGTGACGGACGGTCGCGATGGCCTGCGCGCGCCCGGCGTGCCGGGCCTGCGCGCGCGCCAGGGAGGTGAGCACGCTCATAGCGCCACCCCGCGCAGCATGGCCATCAGGGACTCCTCGCGCAGCCGGGCGGCCATCTGCAGCAGCTGCGCCGCCTCGACCTGCTCGGCGGCGGGGGCCAGCGAACCGTTGGCCAGGCCGAGGACGTTGGTCACGCTCTCGATGCCGCCCAGCTCGTCGCGGACCGTCCGGCCCAGCGCGGCGGTGTCGTCGCGAGCTTCGTCCCGGCAGAAGTACGCCATCTCGCAGGTGTCCAGGCACTCCGGTGTGTACCGGGCCTGGACAGTACGAAGGGCCTCGACAACGGAAGCCACCGGCCGCGTAGGCACGCCCGCGTCGTCCACCTCCAAATCGAAGGTCAACTCCGCCGGCAGCGCGGCGAGGAGCTCGTCGATGCGGGCCAGCCGGGACAGCTGTCGCTTGAGGACGGTGAGCTGCTTGCGCACGTCGACGAGGACGGCGGTGGGCCGGTTGGAGAAGTTCTCGGGGCAGACGAGCACCACGTCGTGGGCGACCTTCTCCGGGGCGTACCCCAGCTCGGTGACGAGGTCGCGCAGCGCCAGGACGTACACGGCGGCCTGGGTGACCGCGGCGGCGACCTTGCCGGCGTCGGCCTGGCCGTCGATGACGGCGAAGGACTTGATCTCGACGACGTGGAACCGGTCGTGCAGCTGGAAGGCGATCAGGTCGGGTTCCAGGTACGCCTTGCGGCCGCCGATCTCCAGGCGCAGCAGCGGGTGGTCGAAGAGCGTGCCGGCGCCCGCGCCGGAGGCGGCGGCCCGGGCGAGCAGGCTGCGGCTGCGGGCGTACCGCACCTCGCGGCTGTCGTTGCCGCCGACCAGCTCCAGGTCGTCGTACGACACCTCGGGAATCGGCAGGCCGAGCTTCTCCCGCAGCAGCCGCAGCAGCTCGGCGCACCCGTTCGCCTTGACCTGGGCCTCGAATGCGTTGCCCCGGGTGATGGCGAACTGCGACTGCCCGAACCGGGCAGGGAAGTCGATGTACGCCGCGAGCCGCTGCTTGTCCACGCCGGCGGCGTCCAGCACGGCCCGACGGGCGCAGCCGGGGTTGCTGCACAGTGCGGCGATGGTACGGGCGTTGTGGTCGCGCGCCGGCACCGCGCCTCGGATGCGGGCCAACCGGGCTTCGGTCTCGTTCACTCCGCTTCCCTCGCTCCGCCGCTGGTCCCCGGGACAGCCCGGAGCCGGCTGCCGAACAGCTGCTCCACATCGGATAGCTGGCTGCGCGCCCGCTGACCGGCCTGCTCGCGCAGCGACGTGTCCGCATCCAGGTGGACCGCCAGCTCCGCCTCGGCCGCCCGGGCCACCGACGCGGGCTCCATGGCGTCGAAGCCTTCCGCGGCCCCGGGGATGTTCGCGGCGAATCGCCAGAGTAGTCGGGTTGCCGCGGGCGCAGGGTCGGGTATCCGACTGATGTGTTCGGCCACCGCGATGGCGGCGGTGAGGAAGTCCACCCGCGGGCTGAGCGGCCCGATGATGCGCCGGCTCATCGGCCAGGTGGAGATGGCCAGCAGGCCGCGGGCCGCGGAGAGCAGGTCCGCGGTCAGCGCGCTGCAGATGTAGTACGGCCGGGAGTACGGCGCGGACCGGAAGGAGCGCTCCTCGTCGCGGCGCAGGCTGGTCAGCCGGGTGCCGAGCATCTGGCCGGCGAAGAATGCCTCGTGCACGGCGACGATCAGCTTGGGGGCCGCCGGCACGGACAGCAGCGTCAACGCCTGGTGCACCTGTTCGCGGATGGGCAGCAGCGGCCCGGCCTGCTTCGGTGTGACCGGCTCGACCTCGACCGGCGCGGCTGTCCGCTCCACCTCGGCGATCGCGTCGTCCCAGGCGCGCTCGGCCTCGCGCAGCTCCGCCCGCAGCGCCCGGGCCCGGGCCCGGTCACCGCTCATCGCCGCCCGGCGGACCTCGGCACGCAGCTGGTCGATGCGCTTTTCCAGATTGGCTATGGACTCCGCCACGCCGGCCACTGTACAGTGTTCCAGTCTTTTCCAGCAATACCCAGCATCGCCTGTCTCGGCGGTCATCAGGTTACTCGCGGCATCGATCTGTGGGAGGGGCCTCATGGATACCGACGAGTCGCTGTTGGACCTCGTGTTCAACCGGCTGGCCGACGACCGGGTGGCCGACGAGGTGGCCACCCTCGTCCTGGCGGCCTACACCGGGCTCGACGCGCTGCGCGCGGCGCTCGCCGGTGGCAGCGTCGACCTGCCGAAGCCGGCCGACCTGGCCGGTGCCCGTCCCGACCCGATCTACCTGGACACCATCACCGTCAGCGGATTCCGTGGCGTCGGGCCGACCGCGAGCCTGCGGCTGGCGCCGCACGCCGGCCTGACGCTCGTGGTCGGGCGCAACGGCTCGGGCAAGTCCAGCTTCGCCGAGGCCGTCGAGCTCGCCCTGACCGGGGACAGCGCGCGCTGGGCAGAGCGCAACAGCCTGTTCCGCGAAGGGTGGCGCAACCTCCACCAGGGCAGGCCGTCCACAATAGACGTCGTACTCCGCACCGACGGCAGGCGGGCGCCGATCCGGGTGACCCGCAGCTGGTCGGACACCGCCACCGAGCCCGGCCAGGCGGAGAGCCGGGTCGAGGGCGCCGACCTGAACGCCTGGGCCGGACCGCTGCAGACCTACCGTCCGTTCCTCACCGCGAACGACCTCGGCCGGCTCATCTCGTCCACGCCGAGCGGCCTCTTCGACGCGCTCGCGCCGATCCTGGGCATGGAGCCGATCACCGACGCGGACAAGAACCTGTTGCTGGTGCGCCGGGAGCTCACCGAGCGGGTCCGGGAGGTCAAGGGCCGGCGGGAGCTGCTGCGCGCCGAGCTGGCGCAGGTCGACGACGACCGGGCGCGGCGGGCCGTGGCCATCCTCGGCCAGCGCCAGCCGGATCTGGACGCATTGGACCAGCTGCTCGGCGACGCCGGGACGGAGCATGCGGACCCGGTGGCGGCGGCCTGCCGGCGGCTGGTCGCGGCGGTGGTGCCGGATGCCGACGACGCCCTGCGTATCGCGGTGGACCTGGACCAGGCCGCACGCGCGGTGGCAGAGCACGAAGCACACGGCGTGGCGGCACATCAGCACCTCGCCGCGCTGCTGGAACAGGCGCTCGCCTACCACGACGCGCACGGCGACGGGCCGTGCCCCACGTGCGGCACCGGTCGGCTCGACGCCAGCTGGCGCGAGCGGTCCGCTTCGACGGTTGCCCGGCTGCGCACCGAGACGGCCGCCGCCGACCGGGCCCAGCAACGCCTCAACGACGCCCGCGACGCCGCCCGTACGATGCTGGGCGTCGACCGGCTGATGCCGCTCGCCGAGCTCGACACCGCGGCCCCGGCGCTCGGCGAGGCGGCCGCGCGCCTGCACGCCGCGGTCACGGCCTGGCGGGCCGTCCTCCCGCAGGCCACGCCGGAGCAGATCGCGGCTCACATCAGGTCGGCCTACCCGCCGATGCGCCAGGCGTACGCGGCGGTTCAGGCGGCCGCCGCCGCCTGGCTCCAGCAGCGGCACGACATCTGGCGCGAACACGCCGCAAAGCTGCAGGCATGGCTGCACGACGCGCGCGAGTCCGCGCGGGACGAGCGGATGATCAGCCGCATCAACGCCGCCCGGGACTGGCTGAAGAAGGCCGCTGACGAGCTGCGGGCGCAGCGCCTCGCGCCGTTCGCGCGACAGTCACAGCAGATCTGGGAGCAGCTGCGGCAGGAGAGCAACGTGGAGCTCGCCGGGATGCGGCTGGACGGCAGCAACAACCGGCGCCGGGTCGCGTTCCCGGCCACTGTGGACGGCACTGCCACATCGGCGATGGCGGTGATGAGCCAGGGTGAGCTGCAGGCTCTCGGCCTGGCCGTGTTCCTCCCCCGCGCCTGCGCCGACGGCAGCCCCTTCAAGTTCCTCATCCTGGACGACCCGGTGCACAGCATGGATCCGGCCAAGGTCGACGGTCTCGCCCAGGTGCTCGACGGTTTGGCCAGAACGCGCCAGGTCGTGGTCTTCACGCATGACAACCGGCTTCCCGAGGCGATCCGCCGGCTCCAGATCGACGCCACGATCTGGGAGGTGCTGCGGCGCGAGGGCTCCGTGGTGGAGCTGCGCAAAAACCTTGACCCGGTACGCCGGTACCTCGACGACGCCGCTGCGCTCGCCAAGACGCATGACCTGCCGGAGCAGGTGCGCCGTCCCGTCGTCGCCGGGTTCTGCCGGGCCGCGATCGAGGCGGCCTGCCATGAACGGATCCGGCGCGAACGCATCGGGCGTGGTGAGCCGCACAGCGCGGTCGAGGAGCTGATCAGCACCGCGCAGACGCTGACCCAGACGGTCGCGCTCGCGCTGGCCGGCGACGCCCGCCAGGGCGGCAGCGTGCTGCCGGCGCTCAACCGGATCGGCGGGTGGGCCGCTGACGTCTTCAAGGCCTGCCAGAACAACGTCCACGGCGCCGAGCGCGGAAGCCTTGAGTGGATGGTGGACCGCATCGCCAGGCTGGTCGAGGAGCTGCGGTGAGCGGGGCCGAAAGTTACCTGACCGCCGCGGACAAGCTGCTCACCCAGCTGGTGCCCGGAGCCCGCGGCACCTGGCCGCGCGCCTGCGCATGGCTGATCCGCCTGGCGCTGGAGACCGAGCTGGCCGCGTTCTGGGCGAAATCCCGCCACCCGGAGGTCGGCGCCTGCCGGTCCCGCCGGGCGCAGCTGCTTCTGCTTCCGCGGTACGCCAACCGCGAGCTTGCCCGCCGCGCGACACATGCCTGGGCCGCGCTGTCCCGGGCCAGCCACCACCACAGCTACGAGCTGGCGCCCACCGCCACCGAACTGCGCCACCTTCGCGATGAAGTCGCCGCGGTCGTCACCGGCCTGAGGCGGTTGAGTCCCACGACCGGCTGAATGTCGGGGGCAGCCGCTACGGTGCCGGCATGGCTGACTTCATCGAGGAAGAGCTGACCGGTTCGAGGTTCGAGCGCGTACGCCTGAACGATTCGCGGTTCGAGCGGGTCTTACTCGACGGCGCGCGGTTCCGCGCCGTCAGCATGGCAAACGCGCAGTTCCGCGGGGTCGACCTGACCGGTGCCGTGCTGCGCGGGGTCGAGCTGGTCGACGTGGAGATCTACGGCGAGATCGAGCGCGTGACGATCAACGGCATCGACATCGGCCCGCTGGTCCAGGCCGAGCTCGACCGGCGCTATCCCGACCGGGTCAAGATGCGACCGACCGATCCCGCCGGCTTCCGCGAGGCGTGGGACACCGTTGAGCGGCTGTGGGCCGGCACCGTCGACCGGGCCCGTCGCCTGGATCCGCGGCTGCTCCACGAGTCGGTCAACGAGGAATGGTCGTTCATCGAGACCCTGCGGCATCTGGTGTTCGCCACCGACGCCTGGATCCGGCGGGCGGTCCTCGGCGACCCGTCGCCGTGGGATCCGCTGGACCTCCCCTGGGATGAGATGCCGGACACGCCCTGCGTGCCCCGCGACCGCACGGTGCGGCCCTCCCTGGACACGGTTCTGGCGCTGCGCCGCGACCGGATGTCCACGGTACGAGAGGTGATCGACGGGCTCACCGACGAGTCGCTCGACAGCCACACCAAGCCGGTGGAGGGGCCCGGCTGGCCACCCGCGCAAAGCTTCCCTGTGCGCGAGTGCCTGCTGGTCATCCTCAACGAGGAGTGGGAGCACCGGCTCTACGCCGAGCGCGACCTGGCCATCCTGGAGGCGCGCAGCTGACTCGACCAGATCGGGCAGCAACACCCGACACGGGCCAGTCGTCCCGCCGGCAAAGGACCTTCGCCTCCGTTCCGGCTGCGAACTTTCGGGGACGGTGGACGTGACCGCGGACGGGCGCCGGCTGCGCAGGAAGGCCGGAGCCGCCGGTAACCGACGTAAGGAACGCCCAGATGAAGCGAGTCTTCGTGGCGAGCGCGATGTCCGTGCTGCTGCTGGCCGGTTGCGCGACCGAGAGCGGCGAGCCGGTCACGCCGGCGCCGCAGTCGGCCGGGGCCGCCGGGTCGCCGGTGCCCGCCCGAGCCGAAGGGCTGCTCGGCAGGCACGGTCTGGCCGGAAAGGGGACCGTGCAGATCATCGACGAACTCGACCGGTTGGCCGTCAAGGACCGCCCCGCAGACCTGACGGCGTCGGTCCGCCCTGACCATCTCGTCGTCTCCGACGGCACCCAGCAGGTCAAGCTCGCCATACCCGACGGCCGGTTCTACCTGTCGGTGGCCCCGTACCTGTCCCGCACCCACACATGCTTCTACCACTCCCTGACCACCTGCCGAGGGGAGCTGGCCGGCAGAGAGATCGGCGTGAAGATTGTGGACGAGACGGACGGCACCGTGCTGATGGACGAGACGCGGACCACCTTTGACAACGGGTTCCTCGGGTTCTGGCTGCCCCGCGACTTCGAGGGCAGCGTGCGAATGACATATGACGGCAGGACGGGCGAGACGAAGATCTCCACAGGCGAGGACGCACCGACCTGTCTCACCACGCTGCAGCTGACTTGAGGCCGGTACGGCGGCAGGCCGACGGGCAAGCAAGATGACGATGCCCCCGGACGTGATCCCCGGGGGCATCTGGCGCGCTCAGCCCGGGCCCGTGAGCGCGCTCAACCCGGCGCTTGCGCACGTTCAGCCCGGCTCCGGCCCTTGACCACGCCCGGCCCGCAGCCCGGCCCTTGATCACGCCCGGCCGGCCCTTGACCGGTGCGGGAGAACCGTATGGCATAGTGACGACGGTTGCCGCCCGAGCCATGGGGGGTGCTGGGTCATGCTCGCGAGCTGGGGCCGGGCCGTCGTCCGGTACCGGTGGACAGCCCTCGGGGCAGCGTTGGTGCTGGCGGTGGTCGGCCTCACCTGGGGCACCGGCGTGTTCGGCGCGCTCACCGGCGGCGGCTTCGACGACCCAAGCAGCGAGTCCACGCGGGCACACACCAGGATCACCCAGGAGCTGGGCGACCAGGACGTCGACCTACTCGTCCTCTACTCCAGCACAGCGTACACAGTGGACGATCCGGAGTTCCGGCAGCCGGTCACCGCCACATTGGACGCGCTACGCCAGCGCCCGGAGGTGGCCGGGGTCGCCAGCTACTACGGTGCGCAGGATCCCGCTTTGGTGTCCACCGACCGGCACGCCACGTACGCGGTCGTCCGGCTGCGTGCGGACGGGCCGGACGGCAAGGTCGACGCGTACGAGAAGCTGGAGCAGGCCCTGCACGCGCCTGGGGTGACCACTCAGGTCGGGGGGAACATCGCCTTCCTGAGCCAGGCCAACGAACAGTCCAAGAAGGACATCGAGCGGGCCGAGCTGATCTCCATGCCGATCCTGCTGGTGCTGCTGGTCATCATCTTCGGCGGGCTGGTCGCCGCGGCGACTCCGCTGCTCATCGGCGGCCTGGCCATCCTCGGCGGTTTCGTGGTGACCCGGCTGATCGCCATGGCCACCGATGTCTCGATCTTCGCGATCAACGTGATCACCCTGATCGGGCTGGGCCTGGCCATCGACTACTCGCTGTTCATCGTCAGCAGGTTCCGCGAGGAGCTGGCCGCGGGCCACGACCGGGCGCCCGCGATCTCGCGGACCATGGCCACCGCCGGACGCACCGTCCTGGCGTCCGGCCTGATCATCATCCTCGCGCTGGGCAGCCTGCTGATCTTCCCGCAGGCGTTCCTCCGCTCGATGGGCTTCGGCGGGATGGCGGCGGTCTTCGTCGCCATGCTCGCCTCGCTGACCGTACTGCCGGCCCTGCTCGCGGTGCTCGGACCGCGCATCAACGCCTGGCCCATACCGGTGCCCTGGCGTAGGAGAGACCGCGGCGGGTGGGCCAGGCTCGCCCGTAGCGTGATGCGCCGGCCGATCCCGTACGCGGTCGGCGTCGTCGCCGTGCTCGCCCTGCTCGCCGTGCCGTTCACGCAGGTCCGATGGGGTGGCTTCGACGAGCGGGCGCTGCCCGCGGACGCCTCGGCGCGGGTGGTGAACGAGCGCATCGCCGCGGGCTTCACCGGCGGGATGGTCGCCCCCATCGGCGTACTCGTCTCCGGCGCCCCCGTCGAGCAGGCGCAGCAGTTCGCCGACCGGATCGCCCGGCTGCCCCAGGTGACCGGCGCCCGGATCGTGGCCAGCCGCGGGCAGTCCTCGCTGGTGCAGGTCACCTACCCGGGCGAGCCCACCGGCGACGAAGCGGCCGCCGCGGTCCGGGCGATCCGCGAGCTGCCGGCGCCCCCGGGATCCGAGGTGCTCGTCGGCGGGCGTACCGCGGCCGACCTCGACCTGCTGCACAGCCTCGGCACCCGGCTGCCCTGGATGGCGCTGATCATGGCGTCGGCCACGCTGGTCCTGCTCTTCCTCGCCTTCGGCTCGGTGGTCCTTCCGGTCAAGGCCGTCCTGATGAACGTGGTCTCGATCGGCGCCTCGTTCGGCGCGGTGGTCTGGGGATTCCAGGAGGGCCACCTGGCGGGGCTGCTCGACTTCACCCCGACCGGCTTCATCGAGCCCACCAACCTGATCCTCATGCTCGCCGTTTTGTTCGGCCTCTCCACCGACTACGAGGTCTTCCTGCTGTCCCGGGTACGCGAGGAGTGGGACCGCACCGGGGACAACACCGCCTCCGTCGCCGCCGGCCTGCAGCGCACCGGCCGCATCATCACCGCCGCGGCGCTGCTGCTGATGGTCGTGGTGGCCGGCTTCACCGCCGGCGGCATCGCGTTCATCAAGCTGATCGGCACCGGCCAGATCGTGGCGCTGGTGATGGACGCGGCACTGGTCCGGGCGCTGCTGGTGCCGGCGACCATGCGGCTGCTCGGCCGGTGGAACTGGTGGGCGCCGGGCCGGCTGGGCCGGGTCTACCGGCGGTACGGGATCCGGGAGGAACCGGCACCGGCCAGGGAGATGGCAGAGGCACGGTGACCGCCGGTTCTCCGGCCGGCGAGCGACGCGCACCGACGACGACGAGACCCGCACCGCCCGCGACGACGAGACCCGCACCGCCCGCGACGACGAGACCCGCACCGCCGGCGGCGGGCCCGCGCCGGCGGCGGCGAGATGTCGCAAATCTCCAAGCCCCCGCCGGCCGGCGCGCCTACCGTTTCTGCCATGACCGAGCTCGTTCAAGCCGCCGACGGCGAGTACACCACCAACGGAACGCCGCGCGGCGCGACCAGTCTCACCCCGTTCCTCGTCATTCCGGACGCCCGCGGTGCGATCGACTTCTACCGCGACGTGTTCGGTGCGCGGGTGGTGGATGTGACCGAGATGGGCGGCGTCGTCGCACACGCCGTCCTCGACTTCGGCAACGGCATGCTCCAGCTCGGCGAGCCGATGCCCGCCTACGGTCTGATCCCCCCGCCGGACGGCGACAACGTCTGCTACTCCATCGGGCTGTACTGCCCGGATGTCGACGCCGTGGTCGCTCGGGCCGAGGCCGCCGGCGCCACCGTGCGCGAGGCGCCGTCGACGTTCGTGTCGGGTGACAGGTTCGCCAGCATCCGCGACCCGTTCGGCGTCCGCTGGTCGGTCATGACGCGGGTCGAGGACATCTCCGAAGAGGAGAGCGCCCGGCGGGTCGCCGAGTGGGCCAAGCGCCAGGCCCAGCAAGGGTGACTCCGGGGGACGCCGACCTGCCAACCGCCCGCACCCGGGGGACGCCGCCGTCCGTGGCCACCTGCAGGTATGCCCGGTGGCCTACGTCGCCGCCGTCCCTCCGCTGATGCCGCATATGGACGGCCGGGAGACCACCCGGCAGATCGTGGCCGATCCAACGCCGAGCGGCGCGGGTTGGCAAAGGGGAGCGGGACGCCCGCGCCGGGGCAGACTGCGGCGGGGTCAGCACGGCATGATTCGGATGTGACGGTCCGGACTCTCAACGGCGATGGCGAGAGCCAGGACCGCCCGGCGCTGGCGTGGCGGTGGCTCGGCCTGTTGTGTGCGCTGTTCGCGGCCGCGCTGGTCGGGACCAGTACCGGGTACGGCTACCACCGCGACGAGTTGTACTTCATTGCGATCGGCGGCCATCCGGCCTTCGGCTACGTCGACCAGCCACCGCTGGTACCGCTGCTCGCCCACGCCGTCGATGTGGCGTCGGGCCACTCGCTGGCGTGGCTGCGGCTGCCGTCCGCACTGGCCGGTGCTGCCGTCGTTCTGCTCACCGGGTTGATCGCTCGCGAGTTCGGCGGGGCGAGGCCGGCTCAGCTGCTGGCTGCGGGATGCATAGCCGTCTCGGGCCTCGTGCTCGGGACGAGTCATCTGACCTCGACGACCACGTTCGACCTGCTCGGTTGGGCATTGATTCTGTGGTTGGTGATCCGCGCCCTGCGTGGCCGTGAGTCGAACTGGCTGCTCGCCGGTCTGGTCGCCGGGCTGGGGCTGCAGATCAAGACGCTGCCGGCGTTCCTGCTGTTCGCCCTCGCCGTGGGTGTGCTGGTCGCCGGGCCCCGTGCGGTGTTTCGGTCGCGGTGGCTGTGGCTCGGCGCGCTGGTCGCGCTTGCGCTCTGGGCGCCGAACCTGGTCTGGCAGGCGGCGCACGACTGGCCGCAGCTGCGCCTCGCCGGGTCGGTCGCCTCGGGCGGGTCCGGATCGAGCGAGCCACGGGCGCCGCCGGTCAGGGGCAGGAACAGCAGTCCGCTCACCAGCGCGCTGAGACCGCGGCCTTGCTGGAGCATCAGGCTCATCGCGAACAGCAGCCCGTAGAAGGCGAAGTTTGAACAAGGCGCCCTGTGCGGCCGTGGCCGCGAACCGGCGGTCGGTGTAGACGCCTGGCGGCAAAAGGGGCGCCGGGGCGACCCGTTCGGCCCAGACGAAGTCGACGAGCCCGGCGAGGGCCAACGCGGCGGCGGCGATGACGGCAGCGCTCAGCCAGCCCCGCGCCGGAGCCTCGATGAGCGCGAAGACCAGCCCGCCGATCAGCACGGTCGCGGTGCCCATGCCGGCATTGTCGAGGCGCCGGGGGCGTCGCGCGATGGTGGGCATCGAGCGCAGGCTCCAGACGATGGCGGGGATTCCCATGACCACGTTGACGGCGAACACGGCCCGCCAGCCCGCGAGCGCGACGAGCATCCCGCCCAGCAGCGGTCCCGCGGCCATTCCGATGCCTCCGGCTGCGGTCCACCAGCCGACCAGCCGGTGCCGCATCCGCTCGTCGGTCGCGGATGTGGTGCCCAAAACGAGCGCACTGGGCAGCAGAAGAGCGGCGCCCGCGCCTTGGACCAGCCGGGCGCTGTCGAACATCAGCATCGAGGTGGCGGTCGCGCAGACCGCTGAGGCCGCGGTGAAGACCAGCAGGCCTGCCACGAATGTCCGCTTCGCGCCGAGCGTGTCCGTGATCGCTCCGGCACCGAGCATCACGGCGGCGAAGGAGAGCGTGTAGGCGTTGACGGCCCATTCCAGGCCGGATCGGGTGGCGTTCAGGTGCGAGGCGAGCTGGGCGAGGGCGATGTTCACGATCGTGCCGTCGACGAAGACCATGAAGGCCGCGATCAGCGCGAGCGCCACGACACCCCGGCGGTGTTCGATGCCCATAGAACAACTCTAGAGCGTGTTCGACGATCATGGAACAGGGGTACTGTGAAGGCGAGGAGGGAATCATGGCGTCGAACGAGCAGGCTCCCACCGCCCTGGATGTCAGTGCTGTCCTGCATGCCCTTGCTGATCCGGTGCGGCTGGATATCGTCCGGCAGCTGTGGGAGTCGGACACGGCGATTGCGTGCGGCCGGTTCGACACCCGGGTGGCCAAAAGCACCCTCAGCCACCACTTCAAGATCCTTCGGGAAGCGGGCATCATCGCCACCCGCCGGAAAGGCGGTCAGGCCCTCAACACGCTGTGCACTGCTGAGCTGGAAGCCTCGTTTCCCGGCCTCCTTGGCGCCATCTTCCACCAGGCCCGGTCATAGACCGAGGCACGCCCTGTTCCCGCGCCCGCCGACGAGATCGTCAGGCACAGACTGGCGACACAGACAAACGAAGCGCCCTCCCAGATGATCTCTGGAAGGGCGCTTCCCTAGTAGCGGGGACAGGATTTGAACCTGCGACCTCTGGGTTATGAGCCCAGCGAGCTACCGAGCTGCTCCACCCCGCGTCGGTGCCTCTAGATTAACTCAGGCCCGCAGCGGCCCGCAAACCGGTGGTCGGCCCGGTGGTGGCGGGGCCGCCGCCACCACCGGACATCATGATCATGAATCTAGCCGCTCGGGGTGGCGCCGGGCGACGGGCTCGCATTCACCTTGGCCTTGGCCGCCTCGAAGTTCTTCATCGCCTGGTCGAGCTGGCTCAGCGCCCGGCCGTACGCCTCGAAGTCACCCGAGGCCTGGGCCTGGCGAACCGCGGCGATGGCCTGCTCGATCTGGGCGGCCGCGGCGGCCAGGTCCGGCGGCACCGCCGCGGGTGGCGTGGCCGACGGCGTGGGCGACGGGGTCGGTGAGGCGGACGGTGGCGGGTTCTGGTCCGACCCACCCTGGTCGCTGGTTGGCGGCGGCGGCTTCTTGCCCGCTTCGACCAGTTGCTTGATTCCGGTCTGCAGGTCGTCCGCATACGCCACGTACTCGCCGTAGTTGAGCAGCACCTTCCGCAGCAACGGGTACGTCTTGTCGCCGCTGGTCTGGATGTAGAGCGGCTCGACGTAGAGCATGCCGCCGCCGAACGGCAGGGACAGCAGGTTGCCGTACTTCACCGTCGAGTCCTGTCCCTCGAAGAGGTTCAGGTCCTTGGTGACGTCCGGGAAGCTCTTCATCTTCGTCTGGACCTGCCCCGGCCCCGGCGTCGCGGTCGAGTCCGGCAGCTCCAGCACCTGAAGGTGCGGCTTTCCATCCACATAAGACCCGGAGATGAGCGCAGCGAGGTTCTGCCGGCCGCGCGGGGTCATCGTGGCGGTCAACTGGAACGTCGTCTGCTCCTGCCCAGGCAGCTGGGTGAACAGGTAGTACGGGGGCTGCTTGGCGTCGCCGCCGGTCGGGTCGTCCGGCACCTCCCAGAAGTCCTGGCCGGAGAAGAACTCGCCCGGGTCGGTCACGTGGAACTGGGCCAGCAGGTTGCGCTGCACCTTGAACTGGTCCACCGGGTAGCGGAAGTGCTGCGCCAGCTCCGACGGGATCTCACTGCGCGGCTTGACCAGCTTCCCGCCGAACGCCTTGTTCCACGCCTTGAGCACCGGGTCGCTCTCGTCGAACTCGTACAGCGTGACGGTGCCGTCGTAGGCGTCCACTGTGGCCTTGACCGAGTTGCGCATGTAGTTGATGTTCTGCCGGGCCTGGCGCACGGTCAGGTCGGTCAGCGAGTCGTTGGTGGCCTGCTGCAGGTTGACCCGCTGTGCGTACGGGTAGGTGGACGCGGTCGTGTAACCGTCCACAATCCACACTATCCTGCCGTCGATCACGGCCGGGTACGGGTCGCCGTCCAGAGTCAGGAACGGGGCCACCTTCTGCACCCGGTCTCGCGGGTCGCGCACGTACATCAGCCGCGAGTTGTCGTTGATCGCGTCGGAGAGCAGGAAGTTGCCTTCCCGGTACTTGATGGCGTAGAGCAGCTTGCGCCAGCCCGAGCTCAGCTTGACGCCGCCGGAGCCCTGGTAGGTGTAGTACTGCTGGCTGCTGCTGCCGACCGGCTTGTCGAACTCGACATCGCGACCGCCGGGGCGCTTGCCGACGATGGCGTAGTCGTTGTCCGCCGCGCCCATCCGCTCGCCGTAGTAGATGCGCGGCTGGTCCACCGGGATCTCCTCGGCCTGCGGCTGGCAGTCCGCCGGGCCGTCCGCGCCGGTGTCGCTCTCGGCCTCGGCTATGAAGCCGGAGACGAACTTCGGCTGCCCGCTGCAGACCGTCTGGTTGGCCGGAGCGGCCGTCAGGCCGTACCCGTGGGTGAAGACGGTGTGTCGGTTCTGCCAGCCGCTCTGCGCCTGGGTCAGGTCGCCGTAGTCGATCTCGCGCAGGCCCACCACGTAGTCCTGCGTCTTGCCATTGATCGTGTACCGGTCGATGTCGAGCTTCTCGCCGAACCGGTAGAACCCGCGAACCTGCTGAAGTTGGGTGTACGCGTTGGAGACCACGGCCGGGTCCAGCAGGCGGATGTTCGGCACGACGGAGGTGTCGGTGCGGAGCGACTCGGGAGGCACCGAGGTGTCCGCCCCGTACGGCGTCACCTCCGTGTCGGCAAGCCCGAACGCCTCTCTGGTCGCTTTGATGCTGCGGTCGATGTACTGCGCTTCCTTGTCCCGCAGGCTGGGGTTGACGCTGAACGTCTGCACCGACCAGGGATAGATGCCGCCGATCGCTATCGCGGAGACGGCCAGCAGCGCAAGTGACACTCCGGGCCACAGCAGGTTGCGCATCACCGCGTTGGAGAAGACCACGATCGCGATGGCGACCACGATCGAGATGTACGACAGGATGTCCTTCGCCGGAACCAGCGCGTTGACCGCGGTGTACCCGGCGCCGTAGACACCGATCTTCCCGTTGTAGTCCAGCAGCAGGGCGCGCTTGTCCAGCACGTAGGCGACCGCCTTGAGCAGGACGAAGACGGCGACCAGAGTGGTGATGTGGGCCCGCGCGGCCGCGGTCATCCGGTCACCGGCGCCCTGCAGCCGCACGCCGCCGAAGATGTAGTGCATGGCGATCGACCCGACCACCGAAAGCACCACCGCGGTGAAGCCGAAACCCAGCAGGTACCGCCAGAACGGGTAGTCGAAGACGTAGAACCCGACATCGATGTGGTACTGCGGGTCCTTGACGCCGAACGACCCGCCGTTGCGGAACAGCAGCCACTCGCTCCACCGGCCCTGCCCTGACAGCCCGGCGAAGAAGCCGGTCACCACGGCCAGCGCGCCGATCCACCAGCCGATCCGCGGGGCCAGCACCATCCGGTACCGCTCGAGGGTCGCCTGCTCGGACGAGTGCGGGCGCAGCAGCGGGCGGAGCCGGTAGGCCAAATAGAGGTTGCCGCCGACGATGAGCGCCATGCCGACGCCGAAGATGGCGAAAAGCATCAGCCGGGTACGCAGCACCGAGCTGAACACCTCGGTGTAGTGCACCTCGTCGAACCACAGGTAGTCGGTCCAGGCGTCGACCAGCCAGCCGAGCAGGGTGAAGAAGAGAAAGACCCCGATGAGTACCGCTATCGTGATGCGACCCCGCCGGCTCACCCGGGGCAAGGGGCTACTGCGTATGACCACGGTCACTCCGTACTGTCTCAGGGTCTGGTCCGGCCATGGGCCAGCCTACGGCGTGTCCGCTACGCGGGAAGGTCTGCTCCACCGCGGGCCTCAGCAATCCTTCAGCAACGCGGCGCCGGCCGGCCGTCACGCAGGGCCTGCAAGGCAGACAGCGCCTCATCCAGATTGCCCACCTTGACCAGGGTCATGCCCGGCTGGGCGTTGGCGACCGCCTCGGCGCAGTTGTCCTCGGGGGTGAGAAAAACCGTCGCGTGCGCCTCCTTCGCGCCGACCAGCTTCTGCGGTATGCCGCCGATCGGGCCGACGTTGCCCTCGTCGTCGATGGTGCCGGTGCCCGCGATGATCTTTCCGCCGGTGAGATCGACCGGATCCAGCTTGTCGATTACGCCCAGAGCGAACATGAGGCCGGCGCTCGGCCCGCCGATCTTGTCGATGTCGAAGGTCACGTCGAACGGGTGCGGCTGCCGGTTCTCCACCTCCACGCCGATCTGCGGGGTGTTGCCGTCGCCGGCGACGGTCTTGATCGTCGCGGTGTGCTGGGCGCCGGCGCGCGTGTACCCGATCGTCAGCGCCGTGCCGGCCGGCTTCGCGGTGATCAGCTCGACCAGGCGCTGGCGCGAGGTGACCGGCTGGCCGTCCACCGAGTTGATCACGTCGCCGGCCTGCAGCGCGGCGGCCGCGGGCCGGCCGGGGATGACCCTGGTGACCGCCACCGACACCGGGTAGCCCAGCTTGCGCAGGGCCACGGTCTCCGCGCTGCTCTGCGAGGCCTTGAAGTCTTCCTCGTTGCGCTGGTTGACCTCCTCCTCGCTCTGCCCGGGCGGGAAGATCAGCTCGCGCGGCACGACCGCCTCGTCACCGTTGAACCAGGCGGCCAGCGCCGACAGCAGATCGGTATCCGACTGGACGCCGACCGTCACCAGGCGCAGCTGGCCGGCCGAGCGGTAGGTTGGCCGGCCGGACACCTCGATGACCGGCTTGTTGTTGTCGGTACCCAGCGTGTCGACAGTCGGACCCGGGCCTTCGATCACGTAAGGAACAGGCGCCGACGCGATCCCGACCCCGAGGAGCAGGACGATGACCGCGCCGAGCAGGACGGTGGTCCCGCGACGTCTCATCGGAAGAGCGTATCCGCTTGGCGCGGACGCTTCGCTGGGGCTCGGCACGGACACTTCGGCGGGCGCGGCGCGCACACTTCAACGGGCTCGGCGCGCACACGTCGGCGAGCTCGGCGCGGGCACGTCAACGGGTTCGGCGCGGGCAATCTCGGCGGAGCTAGGCGCCCTCCTGATCACTCGCCCTCGCCCGCCGTCGCGCCCCACCCGACGCGGGCGCGTACCGTTGGCAACGTGCCCGACATCCCCTTCGGCTTCGCCCTACCCGGCGGCGAACCACCCGACCCGAATGATCCGCAGCAGATGCAGCGGTTCCTGGCCCAGCTCCAGCAGCTGCTCGCCGTGCCGGGCAGCGGGCCGGTCAACTGGGACCTGGCCAAGCAGATCGCGGTGAGCCAGGTCGGCGCCGGCGGAGATCCGGCCGTGTCGGCGGCCGAGCGGACCAAGGTCAGCGAGGCGCTGCGCCTGGCCGACCTGTGGCTGGAGCCCGCCTCGGCACTGCCCTCGGGCATCCACACCATGGCCGCCTGGGGCCGCGGCGAATGGATCTCGGTCACCCTCCCGGTCTGGCGGAAGCTCTGCGACCCGGTCGCCGCGCGGATGGTGGCCGCGATGAGCGACCTGGTGCCGGAGGAGGTTCGGTCACAGCTCGGGCAGATGCAGTCGATGGTCACCGCGCTCGGCGGCGCACTCTTCGGTGGCCAGCTCGGCCAGGCGCTGGGTTCGCTCGCCGCGGAGGTGCTCTCCGCCAGCGACATCGGGCTCCCGCTGGGCCCGGTCGGTACCGCCGCGCTGCTGCCGGCCAACATCACCGCGTACGGGGAAGGGCTGGAGGTCCCCGAGGACGAGGTACGCCTGTACGTGGCCCTGCGCGAGGCCGCCCACCAGCGGCTGTTCGGGCACGTGCCGTGGCTGCGCGGGCACGTGCTGACCGCGGTGGAGACCTATGCGGCGGGCATCCGCGTCAACCGGGAGGCGGTCGAGGAGGCGATGAGCCGCTTCGACCCGACCAACCCGGAGTCGATGCAGGAGCTGCAGCTCGAAGGCATCTTCACCCCTGAGGACAGTCCACAGCAGAAGGCCTCGCTGGACCGGCTGGAGACCGCTCTCGCCCTGGTCGAGGGGTGGGTGAGCGTCATCGTGCAGCGCGCGGTGGTGGACCGGCTGCCCAGCGTCGACCGGCTGGCCGAGGCGTACCGGCGCCGCCGGGCCGCTGGCGGGCCGGCCGAGCAGACCTTCGCCGCCCTGGTCGGGCTGGAGCTGCGCCCGCGCCGGCTCCGGGAGGCGACGACACTGTGGGCGGCGCTCACCGAGCACCGGGGCATTGCCGGCCGGGACGCGCTCTGGGGCCACCCGGACCTGCTCCCCACCAACGAGGACTTCGCCGATCCGGAGACCTTCGCCCGTTCCCAGCTCGACCTGGGCGACCTCGGCGACCTCACCTGACCCCCACCGTCTCCCTCCGCGATCTTGCAGTTGTGTACCCCGATAAAAGGGACATATCTCTTTATTTCGGGGGGCACAACTGCAAGATCGCGGGGAAGGGGGGGGGTGGGGTCAGGTGTGGAGGAGGGTGCGGGTGGCGTCCCAGCCCTCGACCGCCGGGTCCAGGGTGTCCAGATCCGCCGGACCGCGGATGCGCCGCCATCCGGGCGCCGCGACTACCCCGGTAGGGCTGGGCGCGGCCTTGCGTAGCGCCACCGGGCTGCCCTGGTCGAGGTCGAGATCGGGCAGCCAGTCGGGTGCGGGTAGGCGGGCCGCGATGCCGAGCAGTCCCGCCGGCGCACCGGCGGAGGTCGCGGGGGCGACCGCGAGCGGACGGGTGGTCAGCGGGCGAAGCAGCTTGGCGACGAGCAATCCGGGCAGGTCGGGCGCGTCCGCCGCGAGCACCGCCGCCTGGTCGAACCCGTCCGCGGCGGCGGCCGCGAACGCTGCCCGTGGCGTGGGCGCCGGCACTTCGTACACCGGCATGGTGGGCCAGGCCACGGCGGAGGCGAGCGCGCGGTCGGCGGCCGTGACGGCGATCGCCGGCTCCACCTCGGCCAGCGTGGCGAGCAGGTCCACCACGTCCTCGGCCAGGGCGGTGCGCCAGGCGACCGGGTCGATCCCGGGCGGGTGCCAGGGCACCGGGACAAGCAGGGCGATGACGGCGCGGTGGACCATATCCGAAGTCTCGCTCCTCGCCATGGGACGCGCGGAAACGGCCGGTCAGTCCTCGACCAGGGCCAGGCCGGCGGCGGCCGAGATGCCCTCCAGGTAACCCCGCGCCCGCTCGGACCTCGGGTAGCGACCGACCAGCTCCCAGAACCGGCCGTTGTGGTTGGGCACCAGGAGGTGGGCCAGCTCGTGCATCAACACGTAGTCGATGACCCAGTCCGGCATGTCCTGGATGCGGTTGGAGATGCGGATGGTCCGGTCGGCCGGGGTGCACGAACCCCACCGGCCGTTCTGGTTGTCCACCCACCGCACGCTGACCGGGGAGGCGGCCGGACCGAAATCGGCGAGGTAGCGCGTGATCAGGCGCCTGGCCCGGGCCTGGAGCGCATTGTCGGTCCGGTGGCCCCGCTGCTCGCGGGCGGCGAGCCGGGCCAGCATCCGGTCCACCCACTCGTTCTCCTCGGCCCGGGAGAACTGGTCCGGTATGAGCACGACCACCCGCTCGCCGTCCCGGTAGGCGGACACGGTCCGCCGCCGGCGCCGACTGCGCCGCACTTCAACGACCGGCTTCCGCGTGCTGGCCATTACCGCACCAGCCCGATCTCCAGGTCTGTAGCGCAGGAATCGGACCGCGACGCCCGCCCGGCGATGGTCGCGGAGCGGGACCTGTCAGCGTCCCACCTATCACCCACGATGGGCACGCTAGCGGGCAGGCGCCAGGGTGCCGCAAGAGTCGGGCCAACTCGAGTAGCCCGAAAAGCGGCTTTCGCTCCTGTTTCGCCGTGAAAATTCCTGGGTCAGAGGGGGAAGTCGTCGTCTCGCGACGGCAACCGACGCACCAGCAGCCGGTGGCCGGACACCGGTGACGATCACCAGCTGCCCCGGCCATCTGCCGGCCGGTTCGGCGTGTCCCAGCGAATCTGCCCTGGCCAGCACGGCACGGCAGGCACACTCACCACGTCGGCTCACCCGTCCACGCAGGCACTATGCCGGCTGGACAGGCATAGAGCCGGTTCAAGAAGGGCACCACCCAGACCTGGGTCGGGGTCCGCGGTCACGACGGTCGTGGCCGCGCCAAAGACCGCCCACCGGGGGAGCAGCCGCGCTCGGTCACCACGCCGGGCGAGGATCGCAACGGCGGGAGGACAGGAGGAGGGCACCGTGGCCGAGACGTACAACGGCTACTGCGTCAAGTGCAAGGAGAAGCGGGACTTCGAGGGCTCCGTCGCGGTTTCCAAGACCGGGATGCGGATGGCCAAAGGCAAATGCCCGGTGTGCGGTACGACCGTCAACCGCATCCTCGGGAAGGCCTGACCCGTCACGGGGAAGGCCCGACCCTCACCGGGAAGGCCTGACCCGTCACGAAGCCGGGTCCCGGGGCGAACAGGCCCCGGGACGCCAGGGCCTGACCGGCCACGGGACGGGCGGCCTGCGCCGCCCGTCCCGGCAGGTCTGTCGTCGTTTCGACACGTTCCGTTATGTCGGAACCACGACTCAGGATGGCCGTATCTGTGGATAACCAGCCCCTCCGCTGTGGATAGTGCGGGGCGCGGCGCTGCGCTGCTGTGGATAACGCCCAGGGGTAACCCGGCGTCGGGTGACACGGTGTTGCGCCATGGACACGTTTACCTCCCGGCCGGCCCTGCAGCGCCCGACGCTGCTCCCCGGCCTGCGCCGGCTCTGGCGTACCCCGCACCTGCTCCAGCTCGGCGTCGACCCAGATCGCGCGGTCGTCCTCGAGCTGGCGAACCCGGCCGTCGCGAAGCTGCTCGACCTGCTCGACGGCGCACACTCCGAGCGGGCCGTGCTCGCGCGCGCGGCCCGGTACGGGGTGTCCGAGGCGGACGCCCGCGCCTTCCTGGAGACACTGTGCTCCGCCGGCCTGGTGGTCGGCGCGCAAGCCCTGATGCCCGGCCAGTTGGCCCCGCCGGTACGGCGGCGGCTGACCGCCGAGGCGGCCGCACTCGCCCTGCGCACCGCCGGTGCGCCGGCGCGCCGGCCCGTCCCGGCCGGCTCGCGGACGGCGGCCACGCCGGCCCAGATCCTGCGCCACCGGGCCGCCGCGCGGGTCGTCGTGGTCGGGCGCGGCCGGCTGGGTCCGGCCGTGGCCGTCGCGCTCGCGCACGCGGGGATCGGCCAGGTCAACCCGGCCCTGGACGGTACGGTCGGGCCGGGCGACACGCTCACCGCCGGGCTGCTCGCGGCGGACCTCGGCCGGCCCCGCTCGGCGGCGGTCGCGGAGGCGATCCAGCGGACGGTGCCGGGCACCGACACGCGGCCGATCCGCCGCGGCGAGGCGAGCTTCGTGGTGCAGACCGGAATGCCCGGGCCGGCGCGCCTGCACGCGGCCAGGTACGCCCGCTACCGGCTGGCGCATCTGAGCGCCACCGTACGCGATGGCACCGCCATCGTCGGCCCGCTGGTGCCGCCGGCCGGCTCCCCCTGCCTCAACTGCCTCGACCTGCACCGCAGCGACCGCGACCCGGCCTGGCCGGCGCTGGCCGCGCAGCTGGCGACCACGCCGGCCGACGCGGCGCCGGGTGGCGATGAGCCGTGCGCCGCACCGACGGTGCTCGCGGCGGCGAGTTTCGCCGTCGCCGAGGTACTGCGCTACCTGGACGGTCGGGTCGCCGGCAGCGGATGGGATGATCCCCAGACGCTCGGCGCGACCGTCGAGATCGCAGCCCCGGGACGGCACCGGCGGCGGACGTGGCCGCCCCATCCGGAGTGCGACTGCACCCGCCGCACCCGCAGATCCTCCTCCGGTCGATCATGACGCTGGCGATGGAAAATGCCCGCTTTGTCGCTACTCACGCCATGATCAACCGCGAGATGGCGGGCGGGGCTGAGAGAGTGGGCGGGCCGCATCCCGAGATCGGGAAGAATGGCGAGGTGAGCGACATTCCCCGGCGGGCCGTCACCCGCACCGCCAAGCTCGCCGCGCTGCCCCTCGGGTTCGCCGGCCGGGCCGCCCTCGGCATCGGCAAACGGGTCACCGGCATGGCCTCCGAGGTGATCTCGGCGGAGGTCCAGCAGCGCACCGCGGAGCAGCTGTTCAGCGTGCTGGGACAGCTCAAGGGCGGCGCGATGAAGCTGGGCCAGGCGCTGTCGGTCTTCGAGGCGGCACTGCCGGAGGACCTGGCCGGGCCGTACCGCCAGGCGCTGACCCGGCTGCAGGAGGCCGCACCGCCGTTGCCGGCGGCGAGCGTCCACCGGGTGCTCGCCGAACAGCTCGGGCCGGACTGGCGGCGGCGATTCGCCGAGTTCGACGACACTCCCGCGGCCGCGGCGAGCATCGGGCAGGTGCACCGGGCGGTGTGGAAGACCCGGGCCAAGGGCGGTGGGCGCCCGGTCGCGGTGAAGGTGCAGTACCCGGGCGCCGGCGATGCGCTCATCGCCGACCTGAACCAGCTCGCCCGGATGGCCGGGCTGTTCCGCATCCTCCAGCCCGGGCTGGACGTCAAGCCGCTCGTCGCCGAGCTGCGCGCCCGGGTCACCGAGGAGCTGGACTACGAGCTGGAGGCCGCGTCCCAGAAGGCATTCGCCGCGGCGTACAAGGGTGACGAGGAGATCTTCGTGCCGCGGGTGGTGGCCGCGGCGCCCCGCGTCCTGGTGACCGAATGGGTCGACGGCACCCCGCTGTCCGCCATCATCGCCGGCGGGACTCCGGACCAGCGGGACGAGGCCGGCCGGCTGCTGGCCACGCTGCACTTCTCGGCGCCGCAGCGGGCCCGGCTGCTGCACGCCGACCCGCACCCCGGCAACTTCCGGATGCTGGCGGACGGCCGGCTCGGCGTGGTCGACTTCGGCGCGGTGGCCCGGCTGCCCGAGGGGCATCCCGAGCCGATCGGCCGGCTGGCCCGGCTGGCCCTGGCGGGCGACGCGGACGCCGTGCTGGCCGGCCTGCGGGACGAGGGCTTCGTGAAACCGGACTTGGAGATCGACGCGCAAGCCGTCCTGGCGTACCTGCGGCCGATACTCGACCCGGTCGCCACCGAGGAGTTCCGGTTCACCCGCTCGTGGCTGCGCACCGAGGCGGCCCGGCTGGCCAGCCCGCGCAGCCCGGCGTACCAGCTGGGCCGCAACCTGAACCTGCCGCCGGCGTACCTGCTCATCCACCGGGTGACGCTCGGCTCGATCGGTGTGCTGTGCCAGCTCGAGGCGAAGGCGCCGTACCGGTCCATTTTGGAACGGTGGCTGCCCGGTTTCGCCAGCCCACAGTAGGCGCCAGCCCACAGTAGGCGAAGGGGGCGCGCCGGAGCGCGCCCCCTTCGGCTATCTCAGTAGCTGCCCTGCTCGCGCGCCTGCCGGCGGCGGGCGCGCATCGCAACGTACCGGGCGGATTGGTAGGCCTCACGACGAGGCTCATGCATTCGGACCCGGGACAGTGCTTCGTTCATGAGGTAATGCATCTCCATAGCTCCATCCAGCTGGTTCATCGCGGTCGTTCCTCTGATCGATGTGTTCGGGGTCATGTCAGGCCGCCATGGTGGCGACGGCCGCCGTACGCGCCTCGACCTCGGCGCGCAGGATCGCGTCCCGGGCGACGTCCTCCTTGCGCGGGCGCCCACGCGGCCGCTTGCGCGGGACGACGGCGCCACGCTCGAAGATCTCGCCGCCCCAGACGCCCCACGGCTCGGCCCGCTCGAGCGCGCCGGCCAGGCACTCCATCCGCAGCGGACAGTCCCCGCACAGCGACTTGGCCAGCTCCAGCTCGGCCGGCGACTCCGCGAACCACAGGTCTGGGTCGAACTTCCGACACGGCAGGTCGCCACCCAGCTCGGCCCCGCCGGACAGCGGGACCAACGCCAGACTCATCTCCCGGTCACCTCTTCCTCTCGCTCAATTCCTCGCGCTCGATCTGTCTCGCTCGATCTGCGTCGATCTCTCGACGAGACCGGCCTTTCCGCTGGTGGTGGAAATAACAAAGGCCGCGGATCCCGGTTTGCGGGTTCCGCGGCCTCGAGGTGAGCCGGTGGTCTAGGTGTCCTAGACCGGCCTTCCTCGAGGTGGAGCCCCGCTGACAACGTCGATGGCCTGCTTGGCCGTCGCGATGTCGCCTCGGAATCCGGTGGTCCCGTAGTTCGCCGCAAGCTGCGCCATCTCGATCTGCGCCGGAGCCGGTACGGCCTGGCGGGCGAGCTGGCCCACCTGCGGGAGCTGCGGAGCGCCTGCGGCCAGGAGGTCCCGGGCAGCCAGGTCGCCCACGAGAAGCTCGTGGGCAGGCTGGCCGGAACGCATGCTGACCGCCGACACCGGAGCCCAGACAGCAGGCAGCGCCAACGGTCGCTCGGTCATCGTCACGTTCACCGTCGGCACCTCCAATCCGTCCTCGTGCTGTCTGTGCTCGTCACGGTCACTACCTGGGCCCGCCCGCGCGGGTGCCCGCGCGAGGGGTGCTCCCCGAGGCTATGCCTGCCCCCCTGGGCCGGGCAAACGAATTAACGGCTTCGGCAGGGAAATCTGCGTCACAGCGGCGGCTGCTCCCCCGCCGGACCGCCCTGCACCGTTGCTGCCCACCGGGCCGATCTCACGGTCGCTCCCCTGCCAGGCCGTCCTCACGGTCGCTCCCCCACCGGGCCGCCCTTCACCAGCTCGATCACGGCCTGGCCGTACAGCTCGAGCTTGCGCGGGCCGATCCCGGCGATCGCGACGAGCCCTTCCCGCGTGGTCGGCCGCCGCTCCGCGATGGCGGCCAGCGTGGCATCGGTGAAGACGACGTACGCCGGGACCTGCTGTGCGGTGGAGACCTGCAGCCGCCACTCGCGCAGCCGCTCGTACAGCTCCTCGTCCCGATCGGACGGGCAACTCGCGCACCGGCCCAGCTTGCGATCCGCCCCGGAGAGCAGCGCCGCGCCGCAGATGCGGCAGGAGGCCAGCTGGGCACGGCGCCGGTCGCCCTTGCGCGGCGCGCCCTCGGCCGCGCGCCGGCCGTCCGCGGTGCGGCCGTCGAGCTGGGGCAGGAACCGGCACGGCCGGCGCGCCCGGCCGCCGGGAGAGCGCGCGGTTGCGTACGACAGCCACAGCCACTGCCGGGCGCGGGTGATGCCGACGTAGAGCAGCCGTCGCTCTTCTTCCAGGGCCTCCGGCGTCCGGGCGTACGAGGTGGGCAGGGTGCCGTCGGTGAGCCCGACCAGGAACACGGCGTCCCACTCCAGGCCCTTCGCGGCGTGCAGTGAGGCGAGCGTGACACCCTCCATTGTGGGCGCATGCTGCTGCGCGGCCCGCCTGGCCAGCTCGGCGTTGAACTCGGCCAGGCCGCCGCCGGTGAACTCCTCGGCGAGCCCGACCAGCGCGGCCAGCGCTTCCCACCGCTCCCGCGCGGCCCCGCCGGGCGGCGGCTGGTCGCGCCGCCAGCCGGCCGCCGCCAGCGCCTCCACCACGGCCTCGGCCACCGGGGTCTGCGCCGGGGTCGACTTCACCGCCGACCGCAGCGCCACCATCGCCTGGCGCACCTCGGCCCGCTCGAAGAACCGCTCCGCGCCCTGCACCACGTACGGCACGCCGGCCTCGGCCAGCGCCTGCTCGTACGCCTCGGACTGAGCGTTGGTCCGAAACAGCACGGCGATCTCCCGCGGCGGCGTGCCGGCGGCGACCAGCTCGGCGCAGCGCCTGGCGACCGCGCCCGCCTCGGCCGGCTCGTCGGGGAAGATGCGCAGGTCGGGCTCGGGGCCGGGTGGGCGCTGCCCGACCAGCTCCAGCCGCAGCCGGGCCTCGGCCCCGCGCGCCTGCCGGATCACCGCGTTGGCCAGGCCCACCACCTGCGGCGTGGACCGGTAGTCGCGCACCAGCCGGACCACCACCGCGTTCCGCCGGCGACGCGGGAAGTCGATGAGGTACGACGAGGTGGCGCCGGTGAACGAGTAGATGGTCTGGCTGGCGTCACCGACCACGGTCAGGTCGTCGCGCCCGCCCAGCCAGGCCTCCAGCAGCCGCTGCTGCACCGGGTTGACGTCCTGGTACTCGTCAACGACGAAGTGCCGGTACTGCGCGCGGATCTGCTCCGCGACGTCCGGGTGCTCCTCGATGCCCCATACCGCGGCGCGCAGCAGGTCCTCGAAGTCGATGACGCCCTGCGCGCTCTTGACCTTCTCGTACGCCGCGTAGACGTCGGCCACCCGCGACGGCTCCAGCGGCGGCTCGCGGGACGCCTTGGCCGCCGCCACCGCGTACTCCGCCGGCTCCACGAGCGACGCCTTCGCCCACTCGATCTCGCTGGCCAGGTCCCGGGCGGTGGTCCGGTCGGCGCGCACGCCGCACCGCCCGGCGGCGAGGGTCACCAGCCGGGCCTTGGTCTCCACGACATCCGGCAGCTGGCGCCCGTCGAACAGCCGGGGCGCGAAGTACCGCAGCTGGCGCAGTGCCGCGGCGTGGAAGGTGCGGGCCTGGACGCCGCCGACGCCGAGCGCGGCCAGGCGGCTGCGCATCTGCGCCGCGGCACGGGCGGTGAAGGTGACCGCGAGCACGTGCCTGGCCGCGATCTCCCCGGTCAGCACCCGGTACGCGATGCGGTGGGTGATGGCCCGGGTCTTGCCGGTGCCGGCCCCGGCCAGGATGCAGACCGGCGCGGCGGGCGCGGTCACCGCGGCGACCTGCTCGGGGTCGAGGCCGGCGAGAACCTGCGCCACGGCAGCTGAGGATTCCGCCACAGCAGGAATCATGGCAGGCCGGTCCGACGTTGTATCGCACACCGCATGAACGGTTGAAGGAGAAATCACATGCTGACCATGTACTCGACCTCCTGGTGTGGCTACTGCCGCCGGCTCAAGGCTCAACTGGACCGAGAGGGCATCGAGTACACGGTGGTGGACATCGAGCAGGACCCGGCCGCGGCCGAGTACGTGATGAGCGTCAACGGCGGGAACCAGACCGTTCCCACGGTCCGGTTCCCGGACGGCACGGCGCTGACCAACCCCACCATCGTGCAGGTCAAGCAGCACCTCGCCGGCATTGCCGGCTGAGCCGGGCCGGCCCGGCCTGAACCCCTGGCTCCATCGGTCCGTACCAATGGGCGTTACGGTGTGGAGGAGACGCTCATGCGGTACCTGATCGTGCGAACCGACGTCCGTGCGGTGGGTCCTGACGAGGTCGTCGCCGCCTGGTCCGAGGGGGCGCGGATCCGGGACGAGCGGACCGATCCCGAGCCGCGGCGGCAGATTGTCATGGCCGAGGACCGGGATGCTGCGTTCCGCCTGGCCCGGGCGCTGGCCGCGGTCGGCGCGGTGCGCGCCGGGCGCCAGCGCATCAAGGTGGTGCGGGTGAGCGAGCCCCGCCGCTAGTCCCCCTGCAGCCAGCGCCGGATCAGGAAGTGCGCGATCGAGGCGGCCATCGGCAGGCCCACCCGCTTGCCGTCGCCGGCCGGGACCTCCTCGCCGGCGAGCACCGCCGCGATCTCGCGCCGGGTGAACCAGCGCGCCTCGGAGATCTCCTGCGGGTCGGTGCGCACCGGCTGCCTCGGGTCGGCGTACGCGGTGAAGCCGAGCATCAGCGAGCACGGGAACGGCCACGCCTGGCTGGCCACGTAGCGGACCCGGCTGACCTGCACGCCGACCTCCTCGGCCACCTCCCGGACCACCGTCTGCTCCGCCGACTCGCCCGCCTCCACGAAGCCGGCCAGGCAGGAGAACCGCCGGACGGCGGAGGCGCCGGCCCACGCCGCGTTGCGGCCCAGCAGGCAGCGCCCGTCCGGGCCAGGCTCGCCGTCGTGCACCAGCACGATGACCGCCGGGTCGGTGCGCGGCCAGTACTGGCCGCCGGCCTCGTCGACGCGCATCCAGCCGCCGTCGGTCGCCGTCGTGGGCAGGCCGTTGGCCGGGGAGTACGGGTACCGGGCATGCCAGAGTCCCAATGCGACAGCAGTGGTGAGGATGCCGGCGTCCCGGTCGCTGAGCAGCTCCCCCACGTCGCGCAGGCTGGCAGCCCGGGTGCCCGGCAGGTCGGGCAACGGCGCCGGCACCGCGAACACCGGTGTGCCGTCGGTGTCCACGCCGAGGAACAGGCGCTCGCTCGGCTCGGTCGGCGGCACCGATTCGGGGTCGGTGAAGACCAGCTCCACCCTGCCGTCGGCATCCCGCACCAGCGCCCGGCCGCCGCGGGCCGCGGGGCTCCCGCCGCCCGGCCCTGCCTGCCCGGGCCCCAGGTCGACCAGCAGCACCCGGGCCCGCTGCCACGCCTTTGCCAGCCAGGCGTGGTCGGTGCGCCGGTGCGCGGCTCGGTCCAGGTGAGACCGCGCCAGTGGCGGCAGTGCGTCGACGGTGGACCGGGCCGGGGGTGGTGCAGTCACTACGCGGGCTCCGCTTCGCGATCCGGCGTGCCTGCCCCGGACCGGTCGCGCTCCAGCGGGGCCAGTGCGGCCAGGCCCGCCTCCACCCGGCCGGCGTCGCCCAGCACGACGGTGACCGCCTTCGCCGGTGCGAGGTACTTCGCCGCCGCGTCCGCCACGTCCGCGACGGTCGCCTCGGCCAGCCGCCGGGCGTGCTCGGCCAGGTGGTCCAGGCGCAGCCCGAACCCGGCGTACGTGCTGATCAGGCCGGCCAGTCCGGCCTGTGTGGACATTCCCAGCTGCAGCGTGCCCAGCGCGTACTGCCGGGCCTGCTCCAGCTCCTCCGCCGTCGGCGGGAGGCTGGCCAGCCGGCCCAGCTCGTACCAGGTCTCCAGCAGCGCCGGTGCGGTCACCTCGGTGGCCACCTCGGCCGCGACCACCATTGTGGACCCGGCGACGGAGTGCTCGATCAGCGCGTGCGGCCCGTACGTGTAGCCCTTGTCCTCGCGGATGTTCTCCACCCAGCGGGAGGAGAAGTAGCCGCCGAAGATGAGGTTGGCCAGCTGCAGCGTGGCGTGGTCCGGATGGGTGCGGCCGACCGCCGGCAGGGCCAGGCGGATCGACGACTGCACCGCGCCGGGCCGGTCGACCAGCAGCACCGGCCCCGGCCGCAGGGGCGGGACGGGCGGGAGCTCGACCCGCGCGCCGCCACCGTCCCAGCCGCCCAGCGCCCGCTCGGCCACGTCCAGCGCGGCCTCCGGCTCCAGGTCGCCGACGAGCACCAGCACGGCGCCGGCCGGGTGGAGCCGCTGCGCGTGCAGCTCCTGCAGGTCGGGCGGCTCGACCGCCTTCACCTCGTCCGGTTCCGGGGTCTGCACCGCGTACGGGTGTCCGGCGTAGATGCGCTTGAGCAGCGCTACCCGGGCCAGGTGCGAGGGCTGGCTCAGTGCCACCTGGATCCGGTCGGCCAGCCGCTCCCGCTCGGTCGCCACCTGGTCCTCCGGGTACGCCGCGCCGACCAGCACCGCGGCGAGGATCTCGAGGATCCGGTCCAACCCGGACACCAGGGCGTTGCCGGAGATCTGCAACCGGTCCGGGTCCACCCCGGCGGACAGCCCGCCGCCCACCTTCTGCAGCTCCGCCGCGATCTCCACATTGGACATCTCGGCGGTGCCGGAGAAGAGGGTCTGCGACAGCACCGACGAGCGGGCCAGGTGCGCCTGCTCGAACGGCACGCGCAGCCGCACCTCGACCAGCGGCACCGCCGGCCGGCGTACCGCGATCACGGTCAGCCCGTTGGGCAGGGTCCGTTCGGTGGAGTCGGGCAGGGTGAGCGGGCGGGTCGGCCCGAGCGCCGGCAACGTGGTCACACTCACTCCGGCCTACCTCCCTTTCCCGGAATGACCTCGATGGTGGCCCGCCGGTGCGGGCGCATGGTCGCGGCGGCCGCGACCACCTGTTCCTCGGTGACCGCGGCGATCAGGGTCGGCAGCTCGTTGATCAGCGCCGCGCTGCCGCGCTGCTGTTCGAGCACGGCCATCCGTAGCGCCCGGCCGAGCACCGCGTCGTTGTCGCGCAACAGGTGGGTGGCCATCCGGGCCTGCGTGCGGGCCAGCTCGCCATCGGCCAGCCCGTCGGTGGCCAGCCGGTCCAGCTCCTCGTCGACGGTGCGCAGCACCTTGTCCACGTCCCCGGCCGGCGGGAGGTGGGCCTGCAGCACCAGCGCGGTCGGGTCGCGCACCTCGAACGGCTCGCCCATGAAGCCGAGGTAGCCGCCGACACTGGTGGCCGATCGGTCGGTGAGCACCAGCCGCTCCACCAGGCGGGACGCGTCGCCATCGGTGAGCACCTCGGCGAGCACCACGTACGGCAGGTAGCCGGTGAAGTCGGTGACCGGGTCAGGCACCCGCCAGGCGGCGGCGACCGCCGGCAGCGGGGCCAGTTCGTCCACATAGTGCGATCGCCGCTCGGCCGCCAGGTCGGGCTCGGCGAAGTCCGCCCGGGCCGGCGCGGGCCGGGCCGGCACGTCGCCGAAGTGCCGCTCGACGAGGCTGGCCGCCTCGGCCACCTCGAAGTCACCGGCGACCGCGAGCACCGCGTTGCCGCAGGCGTAGTACTTCTCGAAGAAGTCGGCGGCGTCGGCGACGGTGGCCGACTCCAGGTCCTCGAACGACCCGTACCCGTCGTGCGCGTTCGGGAAGGTGTCGAACATGACCGGCGGCAGCTTCAGCCAGGGGAACCCGCCGTACGGGCGGTTGAGGACGTTGACCCGGATCTCCTCCTTGACCACGTCCACCTGGTTGCGCAGGTTCTCCTCGGTCAGCCGGGGGCCGCGCATCCGGTCCGCCTCCAGAAACAGCGCCCGCTCCAGGGCGTTGCTGGGCAGCGTCTCGAAGTAGTCGGTGTAGTCCAGATGGGTAGAGCCGTTGAACGTGCCGCCGGAGCCCTGCACATGCCGGAAGTGCGCGAGCTTCTCCAGGTTGGCCGAGCCCTGGAACATCAGGTGCTCGAACAGGTGCGCGAAGCCGGTGCGCCCCTGCGGCTCAGACCGGATGCCGACGTCGTACACCACCGCGACCCCGACCACCGGAGCGCTGCGATCGGGGGCCAGCACCACGCGCAGCCCGTTGCCGAGCGTGAGCCGCTCGACCGAGTACCTGGTTGGTTCGATCTTGATGCTGTGACTCGGAGGCACGCTGCGACCCTAGCGCGTAACGCACAGGTTGTGGTCCGCGGTGGGCCACCGAGGTCAGGACGGCGGCCGCGACCAGGGCGACCGCGGCGGCGAGCCACCCGTACTGGTAACCGGCGTGGCTGGCCAGCCGCGGCACGGTCAACGAACCACCGAGGACACCGAGCTGCAGCGCGAGCGAGTCGATCGAGACCAGCGTCGCCCGCCGCGCGGCGTCGACCCGCTCGTGCAGCACCTCCATGGCGAGCGGGCCGGGCACGCCGGCCAGCACGTACGCCAGGACAAAGCCGACTGCGGCGAGGACGAACCCGCCGCGACCAGCTGCCGCCAGGCCGAGCAGGCCGACCGCGACCGCGTTCAGCACGGTCGCACCGGCGCCGGTGGCCAGCGGCGTCCGCAGACCCAGCCGCGCGCCGACCCGGCAGAGCGCGGGCGCCGCGGCGGAGCCGGCACCGCTGCCCAGCCAGGCCGCGGTGACGAGCATGCCGTACGCGGAGGCCGCCGGCCCCGGCCCGCCCAGCAGCGCGGCGAACTGCAGCGGTGCGAGCATCTCCACGGTTATGACGGCGACGCCGACCGCCATGGTGCGGGTGACCAGCGTCCGGATCACCGGATCGCTCCAGGCCAGGCGCGCGCCGTTGCGGATCTGGCCCGGTACGCCGAGCACCGAGCGCGTGCGGTGTCGTGGTGGCTCGACCATCAGGACCGCGTGTGCGATGAGGCTGGCCAGCCCGACGCATGCCGCGCCGATGGCCGGCACGGACAGCGGCACGAGCACACCGTTCGCGGGCAGCCCGTCGAACCAGCCGGGCAGTGCGCCACCCAGGGTCGCCGCCACGCCGAGCGCGAGCGCCTCGATGGCCCAGCCCCAGGAGATTCCGGCGCGAAGGGACGTGCGCGGGTCCAAGGCCCGGACCGTGTCCACGTACCAGGCGTCCAGCGGACCGGAGCCGAGTGCCTGTGCCACGGCGGAGAGCGTGACGGCCACGGCGAACTGCCACCAGCTGTGCGCGACCGCCACGCACAGCGCCGAGCAGACGTAGGTGGTGGCCGAGACCAGCATGGTCCGGCGCCGGCCGAGTAGGTCGGCCAGGCCGCCGGTGGGCAGCTCCAGCAGGACGATCAGTCCTGAGTAGAGCGCCAGGAGCAGGCCGGCCGCGGCCAGGTCCAGGCCGCGAGCGGCATAGAGCAGCATCTGTACCGGGAAGGTGAGCCCGGTGGCGAACCAGCGCAGGCCGGACAGGAACAGGTACCGGCGCCGTACCGCGTGGACGGTCAGCTCGGCGGCCACAACGGCACCTGCTCGAAGGGCAGCAGCTGCTGGTAGATCCGCACGTGCGCGGTCGGCTCGTCCGGGTCGTCGGGTGGCGGCGGATCGGTACGGTACCGGGCGAACACGGCCATCAGCTCGCTGTCCAGCCGTCTCAGCTGCGAGGGGGTCAGCCGCAGCAGGTCATCGAAGACGCCGCCGGCGTCGGCCAAGCGGGGATCGAGGGAGTCCCGCTCGACGAACCATCGCTGGAGCGCCTCCACCGCGCCGAGCATCTGGCGGCGCTCCAGGGCGTCGCTGACCTCCCGGCCCTGCGGGTCGGCGGAGATCTCGGCCCGGCTCCAGCTGGTGATCCGGCTCGCCGCCCGCCACCGCTTGTCTCTGCGGTTGGGCTGTTCGGGGTCCTCCTCGACAAAGCCGTACCGGGCGAGCTGGCGCAGGTGGTAGCTGGTCGAGCCGCTCGACTCGCCGAGCCGCCTGCCCAGCTCCGACGCGGTCGCCGGCCCTTCGTACCGGAGCAGGGCCAGCATCTTCGCGCGGATCGGATGGGCGATCGCGCGCAGCGACTCTACGTCGGTGACGTTGGCCGGAGGGTAGCGCTCTGCCATGATCACACGGTAGACCGCAAACCAAATTTTGCAAAGTTTTGTTTGGGATCCTCTTCTCGCGGTTCTTGAGCTGGCCGCGCGGCATCGCGCGGGGCGGGTGCATGATGAAGTCATGATTTCGATCGATCTTGCCGGTCGGCTCCGGCGGGCGGGTCTGTCCTGGCACCCGGCACCCGGCGACCGGTTCGCGATCCCGGATCGCGGGCTGGACGACGAGATCTTCGTGCTCAGCAACATGACCATCGAGGTGCACGACCTGCCGGAGGGCCCGATCATCGGCTTCAACGGCACCGTGGAGTGGGCGCTGGACGACGTGGCCAAGGAAGAGGCGATCTGGCTGCCCCACGAGGCCCAGCTGCGCGACCTGCTCGGCGGCACCTTCCGCCGCCTGGAGCGGACCAGCTCGGGCTACCGCGTGGTGGCAGTGATCGACGGCGCCGAGGTAGCCTTCGTCGCCGAGGACGCCGCCGACGCGTACGGCATGGCACTGTTGCGCCTCATCGAGACGGTATCGGCGGACGTGGCTCCGGCCGCCTGATCCGCCATCGGCGTCCGATCCCGCCCGTTCTGGCAGGTTCGCCGGGGTGCGCCAGTGCGCCTGCAGCCTCGGCCTTGATCATGAGTTAGCAGCGCAGAATATCCGGTTTGTGGCGCTCATGCCCGTAGCCGCTGAGACAACGTTGTCATTAAGCCTGTGCGGTATGCGAGGTTCGTCCGGGCCGGTCTGAGTGGCGCCGGCCCGGATGTCCGCCGTGTCCGTGACCCCATCCACACGCAGCACAGTAGGTGCGCGCGAGCCGGCCACCTAGACTTATGCACATGCAAGCAATCGTCAACGACGTCACCAGGAGGATCATCATGAAGCTGAACCGGCTCAACCCGGCGAAGCCGCGCGCCCTGGTACTCGCCACACTGCTTGCGGGCCTCGGCGCCGGCCCGATCGCGCTGGGTGTCAGCGCCGAGCAACCGGCCAACACCGGCCAGGCGGCCGCGGCCGTGGCCGCCGTCGACGCCGCGAAGCCGGCCAAGCCGGCCGACACGGGCAAGGCGACGGACACCGGCAAGGTGGCCGCGCAGCGCAGCGAGCAGGCGGCGAAGCCGGCCAGCCGCGCGCAGGCCCGTAACGTGGCGCCGGTGGCCGGGCTGGACCAGACCCAGATGGACCACGCCAAGACCATCGTCGACACCGCCCACCAGATGGGGCTGCCCGACCGGGCCGCCGTGATCGCGGTCGCCACCGCGATGCAGGAGTCCAACCTGCGTAACCTGGCCAACACGGGCCTGCCCGAATCGGAACAGCTGCCGCACGACGGCACCGGCTACGACCACGACTCGGTCGGCCTGTTCCAGCAGCGCCCCGCCTCCGGTTGGGGGCCGGTGGACCAGCTGATGGACCCGGCCACCTCCGCCCGTAAGTTCCTCACCGCGCTGAAGGACGTGCCGGGCTGGCAGGACATGCCGGTGACCGTGGCCGCGCAGACGGTGCAGGGCTCGGCGTTCCCGGACGCCTACGCCAAGCACCAGGGCAACGCGGAGGCCGTGGTCGACGCCATCACCAAGTAACAACCAGTACACCAACGAACGCCCGCAGGCACATCGCCTGCGGGCGTTCGCGTACCCGCTAATCCTCGGCGACCGGCAGCCCGGTGATCAGGGCGGTGAGCGCCTCCGCGTCGAGCAGGTCGGCCGGGCGTACCGTCACCTGGTCGCGGACGTAGTGGAACGCGGCCCGCACGTTCTCCACCGGGACGCCGGCGAGCGCGGCCCAGGCCAACCGGTAGATGGCGAGCTGGACGGCTGCCGCGTCGGCGTCCAGACCGTCCGGCCGGCGGCCGGTCTTCCAGTCGACGACGTCGTACCCGCCGGCGCCGTCGGCGAAGACCGCGTCCATCCGGCCACGGACCACCACCCCGCCGATCCTGGTCGCGAAGGGCACTTCGACCTCGATCGGCACCCGGTCGGCCCACTCGCTGGCGAGGAACTGCCGCTGCAGGTCGGCCAGCGCGTCGTCGGGGGCGGCGTCCTCGTCCGCCGCGCCCGGCAGGTCGTCCAGGTCGAACAGCCGCTCCACCCCGTACCGCTGCTCGAGCCACCGGTGGAAGGCGGTGCCCCGCCGGGCGTGCGGCTCCGGGCGGGCGGGCAACGGCCGCCGCAGCGATCCGGCCAGCGCCTGCGGGTCACGGCGGAGCGCGGCCAGCTGCGAGACGGTGAGCTGCGCCGGCAGCACGACCTCGGTGGCGCCGGCCCGCCTGGCCAGCCGGTCCTGTTCGGCGAGCAGCAGGTCCACCTCCTGCCGCCACCGGTCGGCCTCCTCGCCCGCGGCGTCACTCGGCGCCTGCTCCCGGCCGTCGAGAGCCGCGAGCACCAGCGACGCGGCCTCGGCAAGGGCCGGACGGCGCTCGCCGAGCGGGTCCTGCGGCCAGCTCGCCGAGGCGACCCGCTCGGCGGTCGGGTTCTCCGCGTCCGGCGGCGGCTCCGGCGCCCACTGGTCGACCACCCCGCCGCCGGCCTGGCAGCACTGGCGTACTTCGGTCAGGAACACCGATGGCCCGCGGCGGCGTACCACGCCCTCGCCCCACCAGTAGCCAGAGCAGAGCAGCAACCGGCGCGCGCGGGTCACCGCGACGTACGCCAGGCGCCGCTCCTCCCGCTCGTCGTGCCGCTTCCAGTCCGCCTCGAACGCCTGCCATGCGTCGCGTACGCCCTTCTGGTCGGCCACGCCCTCCAGCCGCAGCTGGGGCAGCCCTTCCCGGTCGCCGCGCAGCGGGAACGGCAGCACGCCGATGCCCTGCAGGTAGTGGTCGGAGTTGCGCGGCGGCCCGGGCCACACGCCCTGGGTCAGCCCGGCCACCGCCACCACGTCCCATTCCAGGCCCTTCGCGGTGTGCGCGGTGAGGATCTGCACCGCACCTTCGGCCACCTCGACCTCGCCCGGCGTCAGGCCGCGCTCCTCGTCCTCGGCGGCGGCGAGGAACGCCAGGAACGCGGGCAGGGTGGCGCCTTCGCTCTCCGCGCTGAACCGGGCGGCCACGTCGCCCAGCGCGTCCAGGTGCCCGCGGGCCAGCCCCGCGTCGCCGCCGGAAGCGCCGGCCCGGACCGCCACCTCCACGTCCAGCCCGATGGTGCGTTCCACATCGGACACCAGGTCGGGCAGCGGCTGGTCCAGCCGCTGGCGCAACGCCGCCAGCTCCGCCGCGTACGCCGACAGGCGGCGGAACCCTTCGGGCGAGTAGTCCCGCTCCGGCCCGAGGTCGGCCAGCGCCTCGACCAGGGAGGCGTCGTCCAGCCGGTCGGTGACGATGTCCGGCTCCCCGGCCGAGGCGACCCGCTTGCGCTGGGCCGAGAGGACGCGGGCGCGCCGGTGGAGGGCGACCAGGTCACGCGGGCCGATCCGCCAGCGCGCCCCGGTGAGCAGCCGCTGCAGCGAGGCGCCGTCGGTCGGATCGGCGAGCACGCGCAGCGTGCACACCACGTCCCGTACCTCGGGGGTGTCCAGCAGGCCACCGAGACCGACCACCTCGACCGGCACCCCGCGCGCCCGCAGCGCCGCCTCGATGGCCGGGATCTGGCCACGGATGCGGACCAGCACCGCGCTGGTCGGCCGGCGGTCGACGGGAATCTGCTCGGGCGGGGTGCCGTCCGGCACGCCGGCCGCCGCCCGCCAGGCGTCCACCATCCGGTCGGCGATCCACGCCGCCTCGTCCTCGAAGGTCGGCAACAGAGCACAGTGGACGGCGCCGGCCTCGCTGCGGGCGGCGACGAGCTTGGGGACCCTGGCCCCGCCATCGCGCAGCGGCGCGGAGATGGTGTTCGCCGCGAGCAGGATCTGCGGCCGGTTGCGCCAGCTGGTGGTCAGCGTCAAGGTCGGCGCCGGGCGGCCGTCGCGCTGGACGAACTCGGCCGGGAAGCGGTCGAGCGTGCCGGCGCTGGCGCCGCGCCAGCCGTAGATCGCCTGGCACGGGTCGCCCACCGCGGTGACCGGGTGCCCCCGGCCGCCCGGGTCGCCGCTCAGGTCGGCGAACAGCGAACGCAGCAGGGTGACCTGGGCGTGGCTGGTGTCCTGGTACTCGTCCAGGAGCACCACCCGGAACCGGTCCCGCTCGATCACCCCGACCTCCGGGTGGTCGCGGGCCACCCGGGCGGCCCGCGCCATCTGGTCACCGAAGTCGACCGCCTCCAGGTCCAGCTTGCGCTGCTCGTACGCGCGAACGATGGGCAGCAGCTTGAGCCTGGTCTGCTGGCGGGACAGCAGCTTGCGCACCTCGGCGTAGACCCGCGCACCGGGCTTGCCGCGGACCTCGGCGAAGAACCGCCCGGTCCAGGCGGCCAGCTCGTCCGGGGTGACCAGGTGCTCGGCCAGCTCCTCGGCGAGCGCCAGCACGGCGTCGGTCACCGTGGCCGGCGCGGCGTCCACATCGGACATGTCGCCGTCGTAGTTGCGTACCAGGCTGTCCACCAGCTGCCAGCGGGACGCCTCGGTGAGCAGCCGGACAGACGGCTCGTACCCGGCCCGCAGGCCGTGCTCGGAGACGATGCGCGCCGCGTACGCGTGGTAGGTGGCGATCGTCGGCTCGCCGGTGAGCTGGTCTTCCCGGCCGAGCCGGCGGACCAGCTGGGCGAGCCGGACCCGGATGCGGTGCCCCAGCTCGCCGGCGGCCTTGCGGGTGAAGGTGAGGCCGAGGACCTGTTCCGGCCGGGCGTACCCGTTGGCGACGAGCCAGACCACCCGGGCCGCCATCGTCTCGGTCTTGCCCGAGCCGGCGCCGGCCACCACCAGCAGCGGCCGCACCGGCGCGGCGATGATGGCCGCCTGCTCCGGGCTGGGCGGGTGCAGCCCGAGCAGCGCGGCCAGCTCGGCCGGGGTGTACCGCGGCCCGGCGGCGAAGACGGCGTGGCGACCACCTCCGCGCACCTCCCCGGCAGCACGCGCCGTCATGGCTCCACCACCTGCCTACCCTTGCCCGACACCGGGCAGCTGGTCCGCACCGGACACACTCGACACTTGCTGTTCACCACCGCGGTGAAGGTGGCGGCGGCCAGCGTATCGGCGGCCCGGCGGACCATCGCCCGCGCCCAGCCCGGGTCCTCCGCCTCGCGCAGCGGGGGCTGGGCCTGCTCCCGGGCCTCGGCGCCGATGCCCAGCTGCACCAGGGCCGCACCGCCCGACTCCAGCCCGTGCTCGGCGAACGCGCCGGCCTCGACCGCCAGCTGGTACGCGCCCAGCTGCGGGTGCTCGGCCACATCGGCCTGGCTGACCGAGGTGGACTTGCCGGTCTTGAGGTCGATCACCACCAGCCGGCCCGCCTCGTCGCGCTCCAGCCGGTCCACCCGGCCGGTCAGCTCGATCGGCCGGCCCGGATCGTCCGCCACGCGCACCGCGAACTCGCGCTCGATGGCGATCAGCCGCCGCGGGTTCTGCACCAGCCAGCGCAGCAGCTTGTCCACCATGGCCTCGGCCCGGGCCCGCTCGGACCCCGCGGTCCACCGGGCGGCCAGCTCGATGGCGTCGAACCGGGCCGCGATGTACTCGATCAGCTTGGCCCGGTCGGCGCTGGCGTCCTCGGCGAGCATCGCCGCGGCGTGCACAAGGTTTCCCACGCCCTGCGCCGGGGACGCCTCCGCGGCGCCCCCGTGCCGCTCCAGCAGCCAGCGCAGGCTGCAGCGCAGCGCGCTCTCCATTGTGGATGGTGTGACGCGGACCGGCTCGCCCGGCCCGGCGAGCGGGCGGTCGTCGGAGAGCGGACGCAGCCCCCACCACTGGTCGGGGTGGGCGCCGGGCACGCCGGCCGCGGCGAGACGGGCCAGCTGGGCGGCGGCGGCGCGGCGCCGCGCGGCCGGCGAAGCCGGATCCGCCGCGGCGGTGCGCAGCTCGGCGACGAGCGCCGGCAGGGTCAGCGCGCGGGGCGGCCGGCCGACCGGCAGCTCCTGCGCCTCGGTCCGGTCCGGGCTCAGTTCGCCCAGGAACCGGCTCGGCTGCTGCTCACCCTCGGCGCCGCCGACCGCGGCGGAGGCGACCGCGGTGGCCAGCACCCGGCGGCGGGCCCGGGTCACCGCCACGTAGAACAGCCGGCGCTCCTCGTCCAGCAGCGCCGAGGTCTGCGCGGCCGCCTCGCCGACCGACCCGACCGCCACCGTGCCGGGCGTGCCGGCGCGGCCGGCGACCAGGTCCACCAGCCGTTCCGAGCCGAGCAGGGTGCCGCGCAGCCGCAGGTCGGGCCAGACCCCCTCCTGTACGCCGGCGATCGCCACCACGTCCCACTCCAGGCCCTTGGCGGCGTGCGCGGTGAGCAGCCGGACCGCGTCGCCGCGGTCGGCGGCCGGCGCGAGCGTGTCCGCGGGCAGCTGCTGGCCCTCGACGTGGTCGAGGAAGACCTCGACACGGGCGCCGGGCAGCCGGTCGGAGAACCGGGCCGCCGCGTCGAACAGCACCATGATCGCGTCGAGGTCGCGGTCCGCGGCCGCGGCCCACCGCTGCCTGGCGGTGGCCGGCTCGCCCGGCCCGTGCCCGGCGCCGCCGCGGCTCGCCGCCGCCCATCGCTCGGCCAGCCCGCTGGCGCGCCACACCGCCCAGAGCACGTCCTCGGCGGTGGCGCCCGGCCGCGCCGCCGCCTCGCGCGCGGTGGCCAGCAGCTTCGCGACCGCCCGGGCCGGCGCCGCCCAGCGCCGCTCCACCGCGACCAGCTCGGTGGGATCGCGCAGCGCCTCGACCAGCAGCTCGCCCGACGGCCGCCGGTCGCCGCCGGCCATGGCCAGCGCCCGCAGCCCCTGGCGCAGCCGGCGCTCGGCGAGCGGGTCGGCGCCACCCAGCGGCGAGTGCAGCAGCGCCACCGCCGCCTGCTCGTCCAGCCGGTCCGGCTCCAATGCGCACCGCAGCAACAGCAGCAGCGGCGCCACCGCGGGCTGGGTGTGCAGCGGCAGGTCCTCGGCGTGCACCACGCTCGGGATGCCGGCCTGGGTCAGCGCCCGGTGCAGCGGCGGCAGCTGGTTGTGCGCGGAGCGCATCAGCACCGCCATCCGCGACCAGGGCACCCCGTCGCGCAGGTGCGCCTCCCGCAGCCGGTGCGCGACGAACGCCGCCTCGCTCGCCGCGGAACGGAAGGTCCACACCTCCACCTCGCCGGGCGCCTGCGGCAGTGGCTCGACCGCGCGGTGCCGGGCCGGGCCGGGCAGCCGGCTGGCGACCCGGGCGGCCGCCGCGACCAGCGCCGCACCCGCCCGGTAGGACCGGGTCAGCGTCACCGTGGGCGCGGCCGCGCCGCTGGCCGTGCGGAACCGGTCCGGGAAGGCGGACACCCCGGCCGGGTCCGCGCCGCGGAACGCGAACGTCGACGAGTCCGGATCGGCGAAGGCCACCAGCGGTTTGCCACCGCCGGCGACCAGCTCCAGCAGCTCCAGCTGCACCGGGTCGGTGTCGGCCAGGTCGTCGACGTAGACGTAGGCCAGCCGCTGCCGCTCGGCGGCGAGCAGCCGCGCGTCGGCGGCCAGCAGCTCGACCGCGGCCCGGACCAGCTCGGCGGCGTCGTAGCCCACCGAGTCGTGGGTGGTCGCCTCGCGCAGCGCGAGCACCGACGCGTACTCCTTCATGAAACGCGCGGCCGCCGCCCAGTCCGCCCGGCCCAGCCGCTGCCCCAGCTCGGCCAGCTCGCCGGCGCGGACCCCGCGCTCGGCGGCGCGCAGCAGCAGGTCGCGCAGCTGGCCGGCGAACGCCCGGGTGCGCAGCGCGGGGCGCAGCTGGGCCGGCCAGCCGACCCGGTCCGCGCCGTCCGGCGCGTCCAGCAGCTCCCGGATGACCAGATCCTGTTCCGGCCCGGTCAGCAGCCGGGGCGGCGGCTCGCCGCGCTGCGCCGCGGCCCGGCGGAGCAGGCCGAAGGCGTACGCGTGGAAGGTCCGCACCAGAGGTTCGCGCACCGCGGAGCTGATGTCGCCGGCGATGCGGGCCTCGATCCGCCCGCGCAGCGCGGCCGCCGGACGGCGCCCGAAGGCGAGCACCAGGATGCGCTCGGGGTCGACCCCGCTGGCCACCCGGGCGGCGACCGCCTCGACCAGAGTGGTCGTCTTGCCCGTGCCCGGCGCGCCGAGGACCAGCAGCGGCCCGTCGACGTGGGCGACCACCCGGCGCTGGAGCGGATCGTCGACCGGGGTCGGGGCGGCGCCCCCGGGCGGCCGGACCAACCGGTAGCCATTCACGCCTGCCATCACACCATGGCGGTACGACAGCAACCGTTCAGCCTGGCAGGACGCTCCCGTCCGCCCCGATGACCGCCCGGCCGGCGAGCCTGGCCTCGATCGTGTCGAACGCGGCCGGCAACGAGTCGGTCACGGTGAGCACCTCCTGCGCGTCCGGCCGGACGAACCCGGCAGCGGCCAGGCCGCCCAGCCACTCCACCAGCCCGTCGTAGAAACCGTCCACATTGAGCAGCACGATCGGCTTGCGGTGCAAGGCCAGCACCCCGGTCGTCCACACCTCGAACAGCTCGTCCAAAGTGCCCAGCCCACCGGGCAGGGCGAGGAAGGCGTCCGATCTGGAGATCATCAGGCTCTTCCGGCTGGCCATCCCGTCGGTGACCACCAGCTCGTCCGCGTAGGGGTCCGCGATTTCCAAGTCCACAAGGGACTGCGGCATCACCCCGATGGTGTAGCCACCGGCCGCCCGCGCGCCGTCGGCGACCGCACCCATCATGCCGACGCAGCCACCGCCGGAGACCAGGGTGTGCCCGCGCTCGGCCAGCAGGCGGCCGGCCTGCGCGGCGAGGTCCAGCCAGCGCTGGTCGAGTATCCGGGACGAGGCGCAGAAGACGCAGATGGCCGCGCCGCTTCGGGGGTCGGAGCCGGGGGACAGCGACGTCATCGGTCGGTCTTGTCCGTCTGCGCCGCCTTCTGGGCAGCCGCGGTCCGCCGGACGACCTCCTGCTCGACCGCCTCCTGCTCCGCGGTGAACGCGGCGTCGGCCTCCACGATGTGGCGCACCGCCTCGTCCACATCGTCGGTGAGACACATCAGGTCCATGTCCACCGGGCTGATCTTTCCCTCGGCAACCATCTTGTCGCGGATCCAGTCCAGCAGGCCCTGCCAGTATGCCGAACCCATCAGCACGACCGGGAACCGGGTGACCTTCTTCGTCTGCACCAGGGTGAGCGCCTCGAACAGCTCGTCCATCGTGCCGAAGCCGCCGGGCAGCACCACGAAGCCCTGGGCGTACTTGACGAACATGGTCTTGCGGGCGAAGAAGTACCGGAAGTCGATGCCGATGTCGACCCAGTCGTTGAGGCCCTGCTCGAACGGCAGCTCGATGCCCAGCCCCACGGAGAGCCCGCCGGCTTCGCTCGCGCCCCGGTTGGCGGCCTCCATCACGCCGGGCCCGCCACCGGTGATCACCGCGTACCCGGCGCGGGCGAGGGCGGCGCCGAGGCGCTCGGCGAGCTCGACCTCCTGGCTGTCCGGCTTGGCCCGGGCGGAGCCGAACACGCTCACCGCGGGCGGCAGGTCAGCCAGGGTGTCGAAGCCCTCCACGAACTCGGAGAGGATGCGCAGCGCCCGCCAGCCGTCCCTGGTCTTCCAGTCGGCGCGGGCGCGAGAGTCGAGCAGGCGCTGGTCGGCAGTGCTCAGTGGAATCGCCTCCCGACGGAGCGTAACCGCGCCGCGGTGCCGCTCCGGCCTCAAGCCCCGCTCGCTGTTCCACCCCATGCGACCAACCGTAACCAAGATCACCCACTTCACCGCGCCGGCCGGGGAAACCTTTCCCGCCCTCATGCGTCTTATCCCATGTCGGCCCGATGCCAGTCCGCGCCGTCCCACCCGGGAGACCCGGCTCACGTCGACGCGGAGCGAGGCTTCGGGCACAGCACGCCGGCGAGCGGGGGTTCATCGTGATGACGCGGGACGAAGTTGTGCGGCGGCGGCGCCAGATGCGGCGCCGGATCAAGGATGTCATCACCGAGCGCAGGCTGCTCCAGCTCCAGCAGGAGCAGCCCACCGACACCGAACCCGCCGACCAGTCGGATTGATCATGAGGTTGGTCGCGATGGCCGGGACATCCGGCGCGCCAATCTCGTGATCAACGACGGCCGGGGCAGGCCGGGCCGCCAGCGCACGCGGGTCCGGCAGCGCACGCGGGTCCGGCAGCGCACGCGGGTCCGGCAGCGCACGCGGGCAGGGCGGGCGGGCGGGGCCAGCAGGCGCGGCGGGCACGGGCCGACAGCGCGGCCGGTGATCACGAGGCCATGAGCCAGCGGCGCAGTACCTGCGCCCCGTCGCGGATCTTGCCGATCTCCACCCGCTCCTCGCGGCTGTGTGCCAGGTTCGGATCGCCGGGGCCGAAGTTCAGCGCCGGTACACCGAGCGTGGCGAACCGCGCCACATCGGTCCAGCCCAGCTTCGCCTGCGGCGCGGCGCCCACGGCGGCCAGGAGCTCCCGGGCCGGCTCGGCGGTCAGGCCGGGCAGCGCACCCGGCGCCGAGTCGACCACCTCCACCTGGTACCCGTGGAACACCTCGCGCACGTGCGCCTCCGCCTGCTCCGGGCTGCGGTCCGGCGCGAACCGGTAGTTCACCTCCACCTCGCAGGCGTCCGGGATGACATTCCCGGCGACCCCGCCCTGGATGCGGACCGCGTTCAGCCCTTCCCGGTAGGTGCAGCCGTCGATCGTCACCTCCCGCGCCTGGTACGCCCGCAGCCGCGCCAGCGGCTCGGCCGCGCCGTGGATCGCGTTGACGCCGTGCCAGGAGCGCGCCGAGTGGGCCCGCCGGCCGGACAGCCGGACCACCGCCCGCAGGGTGCCCTGGCAGCCCGCCTCGACCAGGCCGTACGTCGGCTCCAGCAGCACCGCGAAGTCGGCGGCCAGCCACTGCGGATGCGCCCGCGAGACCAGGTAGAGCCCGTTGCGGTCGGACTCGACCTCCTCCGCCTCGTAGAAGAAGTACGTCACGTCGTACCGCGGCCGCGGCACGGTGACCGCCAGGTGCAGGGCGAGCGCGACCCCGGACTTCATGTCCGAGGTGCCGCAGCCGTAGATGGCCTCCCCCTCGACGGTCGAGGGGAAGTTGCCCGCCAGCGGCACCGTGTCCAGGTGGCCGGCGAGCACCACCCGCCGCGGCAGGCCCAGCTCGGTGCGGGCCATCACGGTGTTGCGGAACCGCTGCACCGACAGGTGCGGCACGCTCCGGAGGACCTCCTCGACCAGGTCGGCGATCTCCTTCTCGTTCCCCGAGACGGACTGGATGTCGACCAGCGACCGGGTCAGCTCGACTGGGTCGTCCAGGGCAGGGCTCAGCGGGTTCACCATGGTTGGCACGGTACGTTGCCAGCATGAGCTTCTCGACGTCGCCCGCCTGGGGCATCGGTCTGGCCACGGTCACCGTTGACGGGCAGGTGCTGGACACCTGGTACCCGACCGGGAAGCTCGGGCTCGGCGTACTCGAGGATCAGGACCAGCCCACCAACACGCCGCTGCCCACCGCGGACCTGGTCGGCCTGCCCGCTGCGCAGCCGGCCCTGTCCGGCCTGCGCGCCGCCGGCGTGGTGACCGTGATCAGCTCGCTCGCCGACCCGCCCAAGGACGCCTTCGACGTGTACCTGCGGCTGCACCTGCTGTCCCATCGGCTGATCCGGCCGCACGAGGCCAACCTGGACGGCGTGTTCGGCCTGCTCGCCAACGTGGCGTGGACCTCGGCGGGCCCGTGCCCGCCGGATCGGGTGGACGAGCTGCGGCTCGCGGAGCGGGCCGCCGGGCGACCGCTGGCCGTGTACGGCGTGGACAAGTTCCCCCGAATGGTGGACTACGTGGTGCCGTCCGGGGTGCGCATCGCCGACGCCGACCGGGTCCGCCTCGGCGCCCACCTGGCCGCCGGCACCACCGTGATGCACGAAGGGTTCGTCAACTACAACGCCGGCACGCTCGGATCGTCCATGGTGGAGGGCCGCATCTCGGCCGGGGTGGTGGTCGGTGACGGCTCCGACATCGGCGGCGGCGCCTCGGTGATGGGCACCCTCTCCGGCGGCGGCAAGGAGGTGGTCCGCATCGGCCAGCGGTGCCTGCTGGGCGCCAACGCCGGGGTGGGCATCTCGCTCGGCGACGACTGCGTGGTCGAGGCCGGCTGCTACATCACCGCCGGCTCGAAGATCAGGCTGCCGGACGGGCGGCTGGTGAAGGCGCGCGAGCTCTCCGGCGTCAGTGGGCTGCTGTTCTGGCGCAACTCGGTGAGCGGCGCCCTGGAGGCGCGCCCGCGGAGCGGCACTGGCGCCCAGCTGAACCCCGCCCTGCACGCCAACTGACCCGTCCCGGTCCGCGCTGTATCCGGGCTCACAACGGCATCCGATCTCACACCGGCCTGCCCTCGCCAGACTAGCTGTAGCATACAACCATTGCTCTGAAAGTTAGCGAAGCTAATCACCTGCCGGAGCGCGGATGCACGACAAGTGGATCGCCCTGTCCAACACGACGCTCGGCATCCTGCTGGTCACGATGAACTCGTCGATCCTGCTGATCGCCCTGCCGGACATCTTCAAGGGCATCAAGGTGGATCCGCTGGCGCCGGGCAACACCAGCCTGCTGCTCTGGCTGATCATCGGGTTCCTGCTGGTCACCGCGGTGCTGGTGGTCTCCTTCGGCCGGCTCGGCGACATCTACGGCCGGGTCCGGATGTACAACGCGGGCTTCGCGGTGTTCACGGTCTTCTCCATCCTGCTCTCGGTGACCTGGCAGACCGGGACCGCGGGGGCGTGGTGGATGATCATCATGCGCATCCTGCAGGGCGTCGGCGGGGCGATGCTGATGGCCAACTCCAGCGCGATCCTCACCGACGCGTTCCCGCCGCACCAGCGCGGCCTGGCCCTCGGCCTCAACCAGATCGCCGGCATCGCCGGCTCGTTCATCGGCCTGATCGTCGGCGGTGTGCTGGCCCCGATCCACTGGCGCTGGGTGTTCCTGGTGTCGGTGCCGATCGGCGTCTTCGGCACCGTCTGGGCGTACCTGAAGCTGCGGGACACCGGCATCCGCCGGCTCGCCCGGCTGGACTGGTGGGGCAACTTCCTGTTCGCCGCCGGCCTGGTCGGCGTGCTGGTCGGCATCACCTACGGCATCCAGCCGTACCACGGCCACACCATGGGCTGGACCAACCCGTGGGTGATCGCGGCGATGGCCGGCGGCGTGGCCGTCCTGGTCGTCTTCTGCGTGGTCGAGACCAAGGTCGCCGACCCGATGTTCCACCTCGACCTGTTCCGGATCCGGGCGTTCACCGCCGGCAACCTGGCCAGCCTGCTGTCCAGCCTCGGCCGGGGCGGGCTGCAGTTCATCCTCATCATCTGGTTGCAGGGCATCTGGCTGCCCCGGCACGGCTACAGCTTCGCCGAGACCCCGCTGTGGGCGGGCATCTACATGCTGCCGATCACCGTCGGCTTCCTGCTCGCCGGCCCGGTCTCCGGGTACCTGTCCGACCGTTTCGGGCCCCGCCCGTTCGCGGTGGGCGGCATGCTGCTCACCGCCGGCACCTTCGGCCTGCTCATCGAGCTGCCGATCAACTTCGTGTACTGGCAGTTCGCGCTGCTCCTGCTGGTCAACGGGATCGGCATGGGGCTGTTCGCGGCGCCCAACCGGGCGCAGATCATGAACAGCCTGCCGGCGAACCAGCGCGGCGTCGGCGCCGGGATCAGCGCCACCTTCCAGAACTCCTCGATGGTGCTGTCCATCGGAGTCTTCTTCAGCCTGATCATCCTCGGCCTGTCCCACTCGCTGCCGGGGACGCTCTCCAGCGGGCTGGTCGCCCAGGGCGTACCACAGGCGAACGCGGCCCAGATCGCGGCGCTGCCGCCGGTCGCGGTGCTCTTCGCGTCGCTGCTCGGCTTCAACCCGGTCCAGACGCTGCTCGGGCCTGGCGTACTCCAGCAACTGCCGGCCGACAGGGTGGAGTACCTGACCGGGCACACGTTCTTCCCGTCTCTGATCTCGGGCCCGTTCGCGAGCGGGCTGGCGGTCGCGTTCTGGTTCGCGATCGTGGCGTGCCTGCTGGCCGCGGCCGCCTCGTTGCTGCGCCCGGCCGCCCCCTCCGCCGACCGGGCCCCGGCGCGCGTGGAAGACCTCGCCCCAGCCGGCCGGACGGACTAGCGCGACGGGCCTAGCCTGAGGGAGTGGATCTTCTCCCCTGGGCGGTCTTCGAGCTGGCCCGGATAGCGGTGGCAGTTCCGGCCCTGCTGCTGTGGGAGCGCGGCTGGTGGGGCCGGATCGCGGCGATCGTCTACGTCGTCGGGCTTCCGGCCGCGAGCGCATACGTCGCCGTGACCGTGACGCCGCCGCCGCTGCCCTGGGGCTGGCTGCCCTACGGCATCCTGCTGGTCTGGGCCGCCAACCTGCTCGAGGCTCTTGGGGAGGCGATCGGCGACGGGCTGCGAGGCATCTGGCGCCGTATCAGGAAGCTCCCGGAACAGCTCTGCCCGGTGGCCGTCCGGATCCAGCGGGCCGTCCCGGCCGACGAGCTTCGGCATCGCGATCGGACACCGGCTGAGCTGAGGGGCGACGGCGCGTGCGGCCTGCACGAGCGTCGCCGCGGCGCCGTCAGCCACCGCACCCCGGGCGCCCCCCGCGATCGACAGGTATGCGGCATCCTCCAACAATGCAGTGCCGCCGCGCAGTCGTCCTCGGCACCACGACTCTGCTCCTGCTCGGTCCGCCTTCCTGGCCTCCGCCAACACCGGCCGGGCCACGACCAGCCGGGCCACGACCAGCCGGCGTCCGGCGGGCGTGACCGGACCCGCCGGGCAGACCACAGGACCGCTGCGGATCGATTCACTGGGTATCGGGGAACCGCTGCGGCCAACGCCATCGGCGCCCGCCTGGGTTCCCCGGTCGTTCACTCTGCTCGCCAGCGGTGACGTCCTGCTCCACGCCGCGCTGTGGCGGCAGGCCGCCGCCGACGCTCGGGCGGCCGGCCACCATGGCTTCGACTTCGCGCCCTTGTTCGGTGACGTCGCACCACTGGTGCAGGCCGCCGACCTGTCGATTTGTCACCTCGAGACACCCGTCGGGCGGCCAGCCGGCCCCTTCACCGGTTATCCGGTGTTCGCCGTCCCGCCGCAGATCGCGCCGGCGCTGCGGCGCACCGGCTACGACGCCTGCTCCACCGCGTCCAATCACAGCCTCGACGGCGGTGCCGCCGGGGTCCGCCGGACTCTGGACGCCTTGGACGCGGCAGGGATCCGGCACACCGGGACTGCGCGCAATGCGGCCGAGGCGGCGAAGCCAACGATCTACGACATCGGCGGGATCCGCGTCGGCCACGTGGCATACACGTTCTCGTTCAACGGCCTGACCGAGCCGGCGACCAAGCCGTGGCTGGCGAACCAGCTCGACGTCACGGCGCTACTGCGCGAGGCACATCGGGCCCGCGAAGCCGGCGCCGATTTCGTCATCGCGTCCATCCATTGGGGAACCGAGTATCGGCACGAACCGGACGCGCTGCAGCGCCGGCTGGCACGAAAGGTGCTCCAGTCACCCGATGTCGACCTGATCCTTGGGCATCACGCGCACGTGGTGCAGCCGTTGGTCCGGCTCGGATCGAAATGGGTGGCGTACGGCCTCGGGAATCACGTGTCTGGCCAGGCCTTCTCAGTCGACACCCGCGACGGGGTGCTTGTGCGCTTCACGATCAGGGAGACGGAGCCTGAGCGGTTTCGGGTGGTCGCCGCCGAGGCCATACCCACCTGGATGCGACTGGACGGCAGCGGCCCCGTTCGGGTGCTGGACGCGGCACGATGCGGCAAGGATCCGCGGATGCCCGCTCGACTGCGCCGTGACTGCCAGGCGTCATGGCGGCGTACCGCCCACCACCTGAAAGACCCGGCAGCGCCCGCGGCCGGTCCGGATGTCGTGGGCTGAGCCTCTCCAGTCGCGTCGACGGCTCCTCGACGTGCGAGTTGATCATGCGGCGAGCCGGTGGGCGGCGGCGGCCACCCGCTCGTCGGTGGCGGTCAGCGCGACCCGCACGTACCGCTCGCCGGCCGGGCCGTAGAACGCCCCGGGTGCGACCAGAATGCCCCGCTGGGCCAGCCAGTCCACTGTCGACCAACAGTCCTCGCCCCGGGTGGCCCACAGGTAGAGACCGGCCTCCGAATGCTCGATCTGGAAGCCGGCACCCAGCAACGCCGCGCGCAGCACCTCGCGCCGGCGGGCATAGCGTTCCCGCTGCTCCGCCACATGCGACTCGTCCTCCAGCGCGGCGACCATCGCCGCCTGCACGGGCGCGGGCACGATCATGCCGGCGTGCTTGCGGACCGCCAGCAGCTCGCTGACCAGGGCCGGGTCGCCGGAGACGAAGCCGGCCCGGTAGCCGGCGAGGTTGGTCCGCTTGGACAGCGAGTGCACCGCCAGCACCGAGTCATACGAAGAGCCGGCGACCTCCCCGGACAGCACCGAGACAGGTGGCTGTCCGGACCAGCCCAGCGGCAGGTAGCACTCGTCGCTGGCGAGCACCGCCCCGCGCTCGCGGGCCCAGTCGACCATCTTGCGCAGGTGCGCGGGCGGCAGCACCCGGCCGGTCGGGTTGCTGGGCGAGTTGACCCAGACCAGGCGTACCCGGGGGGCGGGGCCGAGGCTCACCAGCGAGTCCGCCCGGACCGCGGTCGCCCCGGCGAGCCGGACGCCCACCTCGTAGGTCGGGTAGCAGACGGACGGGATCACCACCACGTCGCCCGGACCGAGGCCGAGCAGCGTGGGCAGCCAGGCGATGAGCTCCTTGGAGCCGATCGTGGGCAGGACGCCGAAATCGTCGCCAACCGCGCCGCAGCTGCGCCGCAGCCATGAGGTGATCGCCGCGCGCAGCCGCCCGGTGCCGGCGGTGAGCGGGTACCCGGGGGTGTCAGAAGCGGCGGCGAGCGCGGCCTGCACGACCGGCGGCACCGGGTCGACCGGGGTGCCTATGGACAGGTCGACCAGGCCGTCCGGGTGCGCGCGGGCGGCGGCCTTCGCCGGCTCCAGGGCGTCCCACGGAAAGTCCGGCAATCCGCGCGAAATCCCCCGGCCGAGCGCGGCCGCCCCCGCCGACCAGGTCAGTGTTCGTCACCCCGCGGCGGCTGGGACGCCACGAACGGAGTGTCCTTGTCGATCTTGCCGATCTTCGACGCGCCGCCCGGCGAGCCAAGGTCCTCGAAGAACTCGTAGTTGGCGGTGGTGTAGTCCTTCCACTGCTCCGGCACGTCGTCCTCGTAGAAGATGGCCTCCACCGGGCACACCGGCTCGCACGCCCCGCAGTCAACGCATTCGTCGGGGTGGATGTAGAGCATCCGGTTGCCCTCGTAGATGCAGTCGACGGGGCACTCCTCGACGCACGCCTTGTCGAGCACGTCGACGCACGGCTCGGCGATGATGTAGGTCACCGGTCGTCCTCTCCCGCAAGCCACGCCGCGATCGCCCGCGGCAGCATATGGAGCCTAGTATCCCGCCACCGAGGGGAGACAACGTGCTGGGGCCGCAGGATGTGGGATGCCGCGTCGTGGTCCGGCGGGTGATCGGCCGGCGCGGGGAGCGGCCCCTGTACTCCGACGCGCTGGGCGAGCTGGTGGAGCTGACCGCCACTCATCTGACCATCGCCACCGAGCGCGGCCCGCTGCGCGTACCCCTGGCCGAGGTCGCGCGGGCCAAGCGGGTGCCACCACGGGCGGGTCCGCGGGCCGCGGCGATGGCCGCCCTGGAGCGGGCGGCGAACGAGGCCTGGCCAGCTCCCGACCAGGCGCGGCTGGGCGACTGGCTGCTGCGCGCGGCCGGCGGCTGGACCAGCCGCGGCAACAGCGCGCTGCCCATCGGCGATCCGGGCCGGCCGCTGGGCGATGCGGTCGAGGCGGTCCGCCAGTGGTACGCCGAGCGCGGGCTGCCGCCGAGGGTCAACGTCCCGATGCCGCTCGCGGCTGCGGTCAACGCGGCGCTGGATGCTTCGGGCTGGCAGACCAGCCCGCCGGTCCTGGTCCAGACCGCGCCGCTGGCGGGCCTGGTCGGGCCGCCCCGCGAAGGGTTGCCGCCGGTCCGGCTGTCCGGGGCGCCGTCGCAGGCCTGGCTGGACGTGGTCGCGCGGCGCAAGGGCGAGCTGCCGGCCGCCGCGCGCCACCTGCTCACCGCCGTGCGCGAGGTCCGGTTCGCCGAGGTGTACTCCGACAGCGGCGAGCTCCTCGCGCTGGCCCGCGGCACGGTCACCGGCGGCCGGTACTTCGGCATCTTCCAAATGGAGGTGGCGCCCGCGGCCCGGCGGCGCGGCCTGGCCCGGCACGTGGTCGCCGCGCTCGCCCGGTGGGCCGGCGAGCGCGGCGCCACGACGGCGTTCCTGCAGGTGGAGGAGCACAACGAGGCGGCCTTGGCGCTGTACGAAAAGCTCGGCTTCACCACCCACCACCGCTACCTGACCCGCACCGCGCCTGCCCCTTGACCATCCCGCGGTCCCCGACTCCCGGGATCCCGGCTCCCCGGCCCCGGCTCCCGGGATCCCGGCTCCCGGGATCTCGGCTTTCGGGCCCCGCTTCCCGGCTCCCGTTGAGCATGGAACGAGTAGCGACACGCCGGAGCGCCGCTGACGAGCGCCGCCGGCCACATGACAACAGGACGGGAAAGAGGGGTCAGCGGCGGATCGGGCGGCGTGGCTTGGCGAGCCGGGTCTCGGCTATGCGCCTCAGGTGCTGCGACTTGTAGTCCAGGCCGAGCGCGGTGAGCACGAGGAAACCGACCAGCGTCCCGCCGCCGAAAAAGCCGCCGTACTGCCAGATCTGGGCGAAGAAGACGCCCGCGCCATCGCTGAACGGCCCTTCCCCGCTGATGAACGGGCCGATGAAGATGGTCAACGCGCAGCCGATGGTGGCCGCACCGGCCAGGTCCGCCACGAGTACGCCGGCCGGGCGGTCGCGGCCCCAGGCGAAGGCGAGCACGGCGAAGACCAGCCCGATCACCACCATCGAGATCAGGCCCACGGTGGTCACGCGGTCAACATCCCCGTTGAATTCCAGGCGGGTGACCAGCCGCGCCACGACATTGATGGCGAACAACACGGCCGCCAACCCGCCGATGCGCAGCCACCGCTGTCTCATCTCGTGCTTCCTCCCCTCCGTATCGGCGTTGGTGACGGAGAGGCTAGCGCACGGACCTCAGCTGCGGCGGGGGGAAGTTCTGGGGGGCAACTGCCGGCGGCGCGGCAGGATCAGGGCGTAGGCGCCCGCGGCGAAGGCCACGGTGCCGGCGAGGATGGTCAGCAGGCCCACCCAGTTGTCCCCGGTGAGCAGAAGATCTCCCTCGGTCGTCCGGCCGGAGGCCCGGACCATCACCACAGCCCACACCAACCCAGGCAGCGCGACCGCCGCGCGCTTGCCGGTGACCCGGTACGTGTACCAGACCAGCACAAGGTTGCCGGCGACGGCGAGCAGCAGCGAAAGCGGCAGGCGTACCGTGCCCACCCGCAGCGGCGCGAGGAACACCTCGATGAGCGCGGTGACCAGCGCGCCGGCCATGGCGACCAGGGCGCCGAGCACGCGCAGCACCAGGTCACCCCGGCCCGCCGGACCCGCCTGTGAGCCGTCCACCGCGGACCCGCTCACCCGGCCGCCGCGGCCAGCGCCGAATCGTCCGCCGGCAGGCCGGCGAACAGGTCGCTCTCCCACCCGTGCGGGCCCTCGCCCGGCCCGCGCTCACCGGCCGCGAGGACGTAGTACTCCACGCCCATGAACTCTGACCCGAAGTTGCCGGCGATGGTGTAGAGCCAGGAGTTCGGCGGGATCTGCGTGGCGTACGCGCGCAGCGCCGCCTCCTTCGCGCCGGCCTGCTCCCGCGCGTCGATCCGGGCGGCGATCTGGTCGTCCGGCGTCCCGAACGGCAGGTCGTCGGCGCGGTCGACACCGGCGAACGGGTTCGCCTCGGACTCGGCGAACGCCTGCATGCCGGCCTCCAGCACCCGCCGAGGCACCGCGGTCCAGTAGATCTTGGCAGGGGCGCAGCCGGCGGGCCGGGCCAGCTCGGCGGCGCGCATCGCCACCCGGTGTGCCTGGATATGGTCCGGGTGCCCGTAGAAGCCGTTCGGGTCGTAGGTGACCAGCACCTGCGGGCGTACCTCCCGCATGATCTCCACAAGCAGCCCGGCCGCGGTGTCCAGGTCGGCGCGCCAGAAGCTGCGCGGGTGGTCGTTGGCGGGGGTGCCCATCATGCCGGAGTCGCGGAAGTGCCCGGCACCGCCGAGGAACCGGTGGTCGGTCACGCCCAGCGCGGCGCAGGCCGCCTTCAGCTCCGAGATCCGGTACCCGCCGAGCTGGTCGGCCTGGTCGGCGGCGAGCTGCGCCAGCTCTGGCACGTGGATCTCGCCCTCCTCGCCGAGCGTGCAGGTGACCAGCGTGACGTGCGCCCCGGTGGCGACGTAGTGGGCCATGGTCGCGCCGGTGCCGATGGCCTCGTCGTCCGGGTGCGCGTGCACGAACATCACCCGCCTGGCGGGCAGCGCTGGCCGGGGCCGATTCCGGCCGGCTTCATCGCCGGTGGCCGCGGATCCGGGGTTCGTCACGCCGCCACGATACGCGCCGGGCGCCGCCTCTCAGAACGGCCCAAACGACGCAGCTTGACTTTCCTTGCCGGGTAACTCCCCGGCGGCCCGCCCGATGAGTCACGATCCGTATGTGGACTATCCGGACCTGGCTGCCCGCACCCGCCGATTCACCAACGGCGCGCCCCGCGCGGTCACCGTCGACACGGACGGTAACCGGGTCGTTTTCCTGCGCTCGTCGGGTCCGGAGGATCCGGTCGACCAGCTCTGGGTCTACGACCCGGCCAGCGGATCCGAACGGCTGGTCGCCGACCCCTCGGCGCTGCTGTCCGGCGCGCAGGACGGCGCCGAGCTGCCCGCCCAGGAACGGGCCCTGCGCGAACGGCTGCGGCTGTCCACCGCCGGCATCGGCTCGTACGCCCTGGACCGGGCCGGCCGGGTGGCCGTCTTCCCGCTGGCCGGGCGGGTGTTCCGGGCGGACCTGACCGACCCTGGCGGCTCAGTGGCCGAGCTGCCCGTCGCCGGGCCGGCGGTGGATCCCCGCCCCGACCCGACCGGGCAACGGATCGCCTACGTCACCGAGGGGACGCTGCGCATCATCGGCCCGGACGGCTCCGACGTGATGCTCGCCGGGGAGCCGGACAGCGGGCGGGCGGTCACCTGGGGGCTGGCCGAGTTCATCGCCGCGGAGGAGTTCAACCGCTACCGCGGCTACTGGTGGGCGCCGGACGGGCAGTCGGTGCTGGCCGCCCGGGTGGACGCCAGCCGGATGCCGCACTGGCACCTCAGCGACCCGTCCGACCCCAGCCTCGCGCCGACCACAGTGGCCTACCCGTACGCGGGCAGCACCAACGCGGAGGTCTCCCTGCACCTGCTCGACCTCGACGGCGGCTGGGTGGACGTGCACTGGGACCGGGAGACCTACCCGTACCTGGTGGCCGTGCACTGGTCCGAGGGATCGGGCCCGCTGATCACCGTCCTGCGCCGGCTGCAGCAGCACGGGCTGGTGCTCGCCGTGGATCCGCGCACCGGGGAGACCCAGGTGCACGCGGAGCTGGCCGACCCACGCTGGGTGGAGCCGATCGCCGGCACCCCGTGCCACCTCGGCGACGGCCGGGTGCTGGTGGGCGGGGAGCTCGCCCACGACGGATACGACGCCCGGTGCCTGTTCGCCGACGGCACGCTGCTCACGCCGCCGTCGCTGTACGTGCGGCGGGTCTGCGGCCGGCTGGCCGCCGACCCGGCCGAGCCCGGGGCGGCCGACCTGCTCGTGGAGGCGAGCGACGGCGAGCCGAGCGAACAGCACCTGTTCCGGGTGCGGACCTCGGTCGGCTCGACCGGCATCGACGTCCGCCGGCTCACCGCCACGCCGGGCTGGCACGTCGGCTCGGCCGGGGGTGACCTGCTCGTGGTCGGCTCCGCCTCCCTGGACCACTCCGGCACCCAGTGGACGGTGTACCGGGGCGGGGTGGAGATCGGCGCGTTGCGGTCGTTCGCCGCTTCGCCGCCGTACCAGCCGCGCCCGGTCCTGGAACGGGTCACCGATCGGCGGCTGCCCACCGGCGTTCTCTACCCGCGCCAGCACGTGGCCGGGCGCCGGCTGCCGGTCCTGGTCGACGTCTACGGCGGACCCGGGCACCAGGAGGTGCTGTCGGCGCGGTCGCGGTGGACGCAGCGGCAGTGGTGGGCCGATGCCGGCTTCGCGGTGGTCGTGGTGGACAACCGCGGTACGCCCGGAGTGGCGCCCTCGTTCGAGAAGGTGGTGCACCGGCGGCTGGCCGACCTCATCCTCGCCGACCAGGTGGAGGCCCTGGCGGCGCTCGCCGCCAAGCACCCCGACCTGGACCTGGAGCGGGTCGCGATCCGCGGCTGGTCCTTCGGCGGCTGGCTGGCCGCGCTCGCCGTGCTGCGCCGCCCGGACGTCTACCGGTGCGGCATTGCCGGGGCACCGGTCACCGACTGGGGGCTGTACGACACCGCGTACACCGAGCGGTACCTGGGCCTGCCGGACGACGGCGGCGAGGTGTACCGCCACCACTCCCTCGTCAGCCTGGCCGGTGACCCGCCGGGCAACCCCGAGGAGGCCCGGCCGCTGCTGCTCATCCATGGCCTGGCCGACGACAACGTGGTGGCCGCGCACACCCTGCGGCTGTCCGCCGCCATGCTGGCCAGCGGCCGGCCGCACGCGGTGCTGCCGCTCACCGGCGCCACCCACATGACCCTCGGCGTCGGTGACCGGCTGCTGCCGCTGGAGCTGGACTTCCTCCGCCGGAATCTGCCTACCTAGGCCGGTAGCAGGGCCCGGTGCTGGACAACAGAGTGCCCCGCCGCGGAGGTTACGGCGGGGCACCCTGCTCGTCGGTTACCAGGTCACTTCAGCCAGACGTTGTAGAACACGTCCGTGCCGATGGCGTCGGAGACGAAGTCGCCGGCGACCTTCGAGCCGTGCACCGACAGCACCTTCGTCTGGTAGATCGGCACCACCGGGCAGTACTTCTCCATGATCATCTGGTCGATCTCGGCCCACTTCGGACCCGCCTCGCCGGCCGGCAGCTTCGCCGCCTCGTCGATCTTCGCGTTCACGTCGTCCGCGTTGAAGTACGACACGTCCGAGTTGCCCTTCGAGCCCGGCCCGCCGAGGTGCCGGCCGTCCCAGAGCACCGGGATGGTGGACGCGGCGCTCGGCCAGTCCGCCGCCCAGTTGGAGATGTAGATGTCGTACGGGTTGCCGCGGGTGCGCGTGGTCGGGTTGTGCTGCGGCTGCTCGATGTACTGCACGGTGACCTCGAAGCCGGCCTTCTCCAGGCTCTCCTTCACCACCGGTGCGGTGCTCTGCCCGAACGCGGTGTTGCGGGACAGGAAGACCAGCTTCACCTTCTTGCCGCCCAGCAACTGCTTGGCCTTCTCCGGGTCGCCGTGCGGGCCGCCGTCGTACGGGTTCGGGTAGTCCTTCCAGCCGATGGTGGTGTCCGTCAACAGCGTGTGCATCACCTTGCCGGCCGCGTCACCGCCCTGGGTGGCCAGGATGCCCTCCTTGTCCAGCGCGTACGCGATCGCCTTCCGCACGTTGACGTCCTTGATGCGGTCGTTGTTGATGCTCAGGTAGTACATGAAGATGCCGGGCTGGGTGATCGTGCGGTCCTTGAGCGACGGATCGTTGAGCACCTTGTTCACCAGCGCCTGCGGCACGCCGTCGTAGGGGATCGCGTACTGGTCGTCGCCCGAGTCGGCGATCATTCGCTCGGTCTGCGCGGCGTCGTCCGGTCCGAACTCGACCGCGATGCTGTCCGGGTAGGCGTGGCGGATCGGGTCGGTCTTGGGGTCCCACTGCGGGTTGCGCTCCAGGACCAGCCTGGTGTCCTTCACGTACTCCTTGATCTTGTACGGGCCGGAGGCGAACGGGCGCCGGTCGTACTCGGTCTTGGTGTCCTTGTCCTGCGGCACCGGCACGGACGTCGGCAGGGACAGCGCGAACGGCAGGTCGCAGTGCGGCTGCTTGAAGGTGAACTCCAGCGTGTAGTCGTCCTTCACGGTCAGCCCGGGGACGTTGGTGCTCCCGGTCGAGTAGGGTCCCTTGTAGACGGTGTTGAAGTCGCCGGTGTCGGCGAGCCACTCCTGCAGGTAGGTGGGCCCGTCACCGAGGTCGTCCTCGAAGGACCGGGCGATGCCGTACGCCACGTCCTTCGCGGTCACCTCACGGCCGTCCTCGAACTTGACGCCCTTCTTGAGGGTGTACTCCCACTGCGTGCAGTCGCCCTTGACGTCCTTGCCGGCGTCGGTCGCGATGTCGCCGACGAGCAGCAAGTTGCCCTGGCCGTCCTCTTTGAACATGGTCAGCGTGCGCAGGAACATCTGCTCCACCGCCATCGCCGACACGGTGTAGGTGCGTTGCGGGTCGAGGTGCTCGAAGTCGGCCTCCTGGATCAGCCGCAGCGTCCCGCCCTCCTTCGCCCCGGGGATCTCCGGCGCGGGGCCCTGGGAGTCCTTGGGGTCGGTGGCTATCGCGCTCGTGGTCTGCTTGGTCTGCTCCTGCTCCGTGCCGGTGTCGCCTTTGTTCTCCGAGCACGCGGCCAGGCCGCCGGCGGCGAGCACGATGGCGGTGCCGGCCGCGGCCACGCCTAGACGGGGACGCATTCGCATCGGTGTTCCTCCCTCTCTGCTGTTGTCAGCTCAGCCGGACCCTTGGGTCGATCACGGCGTAGAGCACGTCGACCAACACGTTGGCCGTGATGATGAAGACCGCCGCGAGCAGCACCGTTGCCATCACGATCGGCATGTCCAGGTTGAGCGCCGCGTTGAGCGCGGTCTTGCCGAGTCCGGTGAACCCGAACACGGTCTCCGTGATCACCGTGCCACCCAGGTAGGTGCCCAGGTCCAGGCCGGCGATGGTGACGATCGGCGTGATCGCCGCGCGCAGCGCGTGCCGGCCGTACACAGTGGCCTTCGACAGGCCCTTGGCCCGGGCGGTGCGCACGAAGTCCTCGGAGAGCGTCTCCAGCATCTGCGCTCGGGCCAGCCGGGCGTACGTCGCCGAGTTGAGGAAGCCCAGCCCTATCCAGGGCAGGACCATCGCGCCGGCCCAGGCCGCCGGATTCTCCGTGATCGGCGTGTACTTCGGGTTGGGTAACAGTCCGGTCTCGTAGACCAGCACGATGAGCAGCAGGTAGCCGAAGAAGAATATGGGCATGGAGGCGCCCACCAGCGAGGTACCCACCGCCACCTTGTCGAAGAAGGTGCCTCTGCGCAGCGCGGAGACCATCCCCACGGACAAGCCGATCAGCAGCCAGACCGCCGCGGCGCCGAACACGATGCTCAGCGTCACCGGCAGCGTGCGCGCGACGATCGCGGTGACCGGCTCGTCGTTGCGGAAGGAGAAGCCCAGGCAGGGCGCCGGGCAGTCGCGGGCGGCGGCACCCTCGCCGAAGGTGCGCCCCACGAAGATCCCCTTCATGAACTGTCCATACTGGACATATGCCGGCTGGTCCAGGCCCATCCGCTGCTCGATCTGCGCCAGCCGTTCCGGGCCGCAGCGCTGCCGGTTGCCGCACATCACCTCGGCCGGGTTGCTCGGCACCAGGAAGAACAGGGCAAAGGTGATGACGCTGATGGCCAGGAGCGTGGTGACCGCCAGCAGCAGCTTCTTGATCAGGAACCGGTGCATCCGTGCCTACCTGGAGGACTTCGGGTCGAGAGCGTCGCGCAGCGAGTCCCCGAACAGGTTGAACGAGAGGACGAGCAGGAACAGGGTGCTGCCGCCGACGATGGTGAAGGTCGGCACCTCCCGGATGTAGTCCACGCTGTTGTTGATCAGCCGGCCGAGGTCCGGGGTCGGCTCGACCATGCCGATGTTGAGGAAGGACAGCGCCGCCTCCGCGGTGATCAGCGCGGGCACGTTGAGCGAGAAGGTGACCAGGATCGGCGCCCACAGGTTCGGCAGCAGCTGGCGGAACAGGATGTGGCCGGTGCCCGCGCCGGAGGCGCGCGCCGCGTCCACGAACTCCCGCTCCCGCAGCGACAGCACCTGCCCGCGGACCAGCCGGGCGGTGTACGTCCAGTTGAAGAGCACGAAGATGAGCACCAGCAGCCCGCCGCGGAACCACGGGGAAACCTCGTCCCGCGGGCCGTAGAACTCGTTGATGGCGAGCGGGACGAAGGCGAAACAGAAGATGAAGAACGGGAACGCGAGCACCAGGTCGATCACCCAGGTGATCACCGCGTCCACCCAGCCACCCAGGTAGCCGGCGACGATGCCGATGGCGATGCCCAGCGCAATGGTCAGCACCGCGGCGGTGAACGCGATCATCAGCGAGGTGCGCAGCCCGTAGACGAGCTGGATGAACAGGTCGCGCCCGTTGCCCGGCTGGATGCCAAGCCAGTGGTGTGCGTCGATTCCTGCGTACCCGAGCGGGAACCCGTTGCGGTCCAACCGGTCCGGAAAGCGGTCCTGCGGCCCCTTACCGTACAGTTTGGACACCAACGGCGCGGCGGCGGCGAGCAGGATGAAGAAGAGCAGAGCGCCACCGCTGACCACGGCCACCCGGTCGCGCTTGAGCCGCATCCAGGCCAGCTGCCCCGGCGACCGGCCGACGAACTCCGGCGGCCGGGCGGAAGTGCCGGCACCCTGCACGGCCGGTTCGCCGAGCTCCGTCGGCGGAGCCGGCGAGACGGCCAGGCCGCCCACGCCCGGAACACCCGGTGCGTCCCTGTCACTCACCTGCACACCTCCTCACCGCAGCGGCTCGGTCTCGGGAAAGTGGCATGCCACCAGCGCGCCTCCCCTGCCCCCGATGTCTGCCAGAGGTGGCTCCTGCGCCGCGCACTTCTCCTGCGCCTTCCAGCACCGGGTCCGGAACCGGCAGCCGGACGGCGGGTTGAGCGGCGTCGGCACGTCACCGGTGAGCCGGATCCGGCCGGCCGGACCGTTGCCTGCCGCTCCCCCGCCCGCCTCCTCGGTATCGCGCAGGGCCCGGCCATTCGGCTGCGCGACGTCGGGGATGGCCGACAGCAGCGCCCGCGTGTACGGGTGGGCCGGCCGCTGGTAGATGTCGTCGCGGTCGCCGATCTCGACGATCTTGCCCAGGTACATGACCGCGACGCGCTGGCAGAAGTGGCGGACCACGGCGAGGTCGTGAGCGATGAAGACGAACGCCAGGCCGAGCTCCCGCTGCAGCCCGCGGAGCAGGTTGATGATCTGGGCCTGGATCGACACGTCCAGCGCGGAGACCGGCTCGTCGGCGACGATCAGCTTCGGCCGCAGCGCGAGCGCCCGGGCCACGCCGATGCGCTGCCGCTGCCCGCCGGAGAACTCGTGCGGGTACCGGTTGTAGTGCTCCGGGTTGAGCCCGACGATCTCCAGCAGCTCCTGCACCCGCCGCTTCACCCCGCCCGGCGGCTTGATCCCGTTCACCACCAGCGGCATCGCCACGATCTTGCCGACGGTGTGGCGCGGGTTCAGCGAGGCGTACGGGTCCTGGAAGATGATCTGCAGGTCCTGGCGCAGCGGGCGCAGCCCGCGCCGCTTGGCGTGGGTGATGTCCCGCCCCTCGAACACGATCCGCCCGCCGGTCGGCTCCAGCAGGCGCACCAGCATCCGCCCGGTCGTGGTCTTCCCGCAGCCGGACTCGCCGACCAGGCCCAGCGTCTCGCCCCGGCGTACCGCGAAGTCGACACCGTCGACGGCGCGGACCACACCGGAGCGGCGCCAGCCGCCACGGACCGGGAAGTGCTTGGTGAGGCCGGTGACCTCCAGCAGGGCCGCCGCCGAAGCGGATGGGCCCGAAGGGCCGGTGGGCGGGTGGGTCATCGCACCACCCCTGCCTGCGCGATGTCCCGCCGGTAGATCTCCACCCGCTTTCCCTCAGGCAGGTGGCAGGCGACGGTGTGCCCGCGCTCCTGCACCTGCCGCAGCTGCGGCACGTCGACTTCGCAGGCACCGGCGGCCGCGCCGGGCGTCGACGCGCTGCCGAGCAGCGCGTAGCCGCACCGCGGGTGGAAGGCGCAGCCGGGCGGCGGGTGGATCATGCTGGGCGGGTTGCCGCGGATCGGGATGAGGTCCGCGTCCGGGTCACCGTGCAGGGACGGCACGCTGGAGAGCAGGCCCCAGGTGTACGGGTGCTGCGGCCGGCGCAGCACCTGCTCCGCGGTGCCGTACTCGACCGCGCGCCCGGCGTACATCACCAGCACGTCGTCGGCGACCTGGCTGACCACGCCGAGGTCGTGGGTGATCAGAATGATCGCGGAGTGGAACTCGCGCTGCAGGTCGGCGAGCAGGTCCAGGATCTGCGCCTGCACGGTCACGTCCAGGGCGGTGGTCGGCTCGTCGGCGATGAGCAGCTCCGGGTTGTTCACCAGCGCCATCGCGATCATCGCCCGCTGGCGCATGCCGCCGGAGAACTCGTGCGGGTGCTGGTTGGCCCGGCGGGCCGGCTGCGGGATGCCGACCCGGTCCAGCATCTCCACCGCGCGGCGGTGGGCCTCTCGCCAGCTGGCGTCTGGGTGGTGCACCCGGTACGCCTCGGCCACCTGCCGGCCCACCGTGTAGTACGGGTGCAGAGCGCTCAGTGGATCCTGGAAGATCATCGCCATGTCCCGGCCGCGCAGCCGGCGGATGCTCTCCTCATCGAGCCCCACGATGTCCCGCCCGCCGAGCAGGATCTGGCCGGCGATTGTGGTCCGCTTCGGGTCGTGCAGGCCGAGGATGGCCAGGCTGGTCACGCTCTTGCCGGAGCCGGACTCGCCCACGATGCCGAGGGTGCGGCCGCGCTCGACGGCGAACGAGACGCCGTCCACCGCCCGGACCACGCCGTCCTCGGTGGCGAACCGCACCGACAGGTCGCGCACCTGCAGGTACGGCGCGGCACCGGTGTACGCGCCGGGGGTCTCAGGGATTACTGCAGCGGTCAACCAGATCTCCCCGGGATACGAAGAGAAGCTACAACAGCCGGTTGGAGATGAAAATAATCTACGGCACCGGGGGAAGTCAGCGGGCATGTCATAACGAACCGGTCACGGGCGTGTCAGCCCGCTGGCCTGGGAATACCGCGGTAACCCAACCGCAACCGAAATTGCCCGGCAGGCTGACAACCGTCCACCGGTCGGCGTGGACCGACATGCCCATAAGTCGATACGTCGCCCGGCAACGCTCCGCCCGCACCCCGCTGCCTCGCTGATGATCGGGAACTGTCGTGCTCGCGTAGAGTCGCCGGTATGACCGAGTTCGACGTGGCGACCGCGGCCGTACAGGCCGCGCTGGACGCCGGGGCCCGGTACGCCGACGCGCGGGTCATGCACCGGCGGCACGAGTCGATGTCGGCCCGGAACGGCGAGATCGAGGAGCTGGTCCAGACCGAGGACAGTGGACTGGGCGTACGGGCGCTGGTCGGCAGCTCGTGGGGGTTCTTCGCGGTGCCCGACCTGACCGATGCCGCCGCCCGGTCCGCCGGCGCCCGGGCCACCGAGATCGCCAAGGCCAGCGCCCGGGTGCCCGGGCCCGCGGCCGATCTGGTGCCGGTGGCTGCGGCGGTGGGGTCCTGGGCCAGCGAGTGCGCGGTGGATCCGCTCACGGTGCCGCTGTCCGACAAGGGTGACCTGCTGGTGCACGCCACCAAGGTGATCCGCGACGCCGGCGCCGACCTGGGCGAAGGCATCTACCAGGCCTGGGACACCGCCAAGTGGCTGGTCTCCAGCGAGGGCCACCGGGTGGACCAGCGGATCCGTGAGTGCGGCGGCGGGATCTGGGCGACCGCCGTCGGCGACGGCGAGACGCAGCGCCGCTCGTACCCTTCTTTCTTCGGCCACTACGGCACCCGCGGCTGGGAGCTGGTCGAGGAGCTGGACCTGGCCGCCCACGCGGCCCGCATCGCCGACGAGGCCAGGGCTCTGCTGACCGCACCGCCGTGCCCCAGCGGGCGGACCACCCTGATCCTCGGCAGCGAGCAGATGGCGCTGCAGATCCACGAGTCGGTCGGGCACGCCATCGAGCTGGACCGGATCCTCGGCTGGGAGGCCGCGTTCGCCGGCACCTCCTGGCTCGACCTCAGCCAGCTCGGATCCCTCCACTATGGATCCGAGCTGATGAACATCGCCATCGACCCGACCATCCCGGGCGCGCTGGGCAGCTTCGGGTACGACGACGAGGGGACCCCGGCGGCCCCGCGGGACGCCGTCCGCGAGGGGCGCTGGGTCGGCGTGCTGGCCGGCCGGGACTCGGCGGCGGTGGCCGGGCTGGACTACGGCGGCAGCGTGCGCGCCGACGGCTGGGCCCGGCTGCCCATGGTGCGGATGACCAACGTCGGGCTGCGCTCCGGGCCGCACAGCCTCGAGGAGATCATCGCCAGTACCGACGACGGGGTCTACATGGAGAACAACCGGTCCTGGTCGATCGACGACCGGCGGCTGAACTTCCAGTTCGGCTGCGAGATCGGCTGGGAGGTGAAGAACGGCAAGCTGGGCCGGATGCTGCGCAACCCGACGTACACCGGGATCGGCCCGGTCTTCTGGCGGTCCATGGACATGCTCGGCAGCGAGATCACCGCGTGGGGCCTGCCGAACTGCGGCAAGGGCCAGCCGCTGCAGATCGGACACACCGGACACCCGGCCGCGCCGGCCCGGTTCACCGACGTCCGGGTGGGGGTCCGGGGATGAGCCGGGAGCTGGACATCGCCCAGCAGGTCCTGTCGTACGCCGCACCCTCGGGCGCCGAGGTCGAGGTCTCGGTCGACCGGCACACGGTGGCGCTCACCCGGTTCGCGAACTCGTTCATCCACCAGAACGTCGCCGAGACCACCACCTCGGTGCGGCTGCGGCTGCACCTGGACGGCCGCACCGCCACCGGCTCTACCACGCTGACCTCGGCCGACGGCCTGCGCAGCCTGGTCGAACGCACCCTGGCCGCGTCCCGGCTCTGCCCGCCCGACCCGGGCTGGCCCGGGCTGGCGCCGCCCGCCGCGCTGGTCGGCGAGGGCAGCTACGACGAGGCGACCGCGACGGCGAGCCCGCACGAGCGGGCGGACCGGGTACGGGACTTCATCTCCGCGGCCGGCGGCCTGCACACCGCCGGCTTCTGCCGGACCGAGTCGTGGACCGGGGCGCTGGCCAACTCCGCCGGCCAGGCGGTCACCGGCCGGACCACCGAGGCGCTGATGGACGGCATCGCGCGCCTGGACGGCGCGGACGGCGTGGCGCGCATCGCCGCCGCCCGGCTGTCCGAGATAGACGGTGCCGTGCTGGGGGCGCGCGCCGCCAGGAAGGCCCGCGCCGCCACCGACCCGGTGGAGCTGCCGGCCGGCCGGTACGAGGTGGTGCTGGAACCGCCGGCGGTGGTGGACCTGCTGGACAACCTGGCCCTCTTCGGGTTCAACGGCAAGGCGTACAACGAGCGGCGGTCCTTCGCCGCACCGGGCGAGCAGCAGTTCGACCCGGCGGTCACGATCGCCAGCGAGGGGCCGGAGGCGGGCGGGCCCGGGGCGCCGTACGACGCCGAGGGGACGCCGAAGCGGCGGCTGGTGCTGGTGGACGCGGGGGTCACCCGAGCGGTGGCGCACGACCGACGCACCGCGGCCAAGGCCGGCGCGGTGTCGACCGGGCACGCCGGGCGCGGCAGCGCCACCTGGGGCCCACTGCCCAGCACGCTGTCCTTCGCGCCGGCCGCGCCGGCGGACGGAGTGGACCTGGACGCCTCGGTGGCGGCGCTGGTCGGCCAGGTGGACCGGGGCATCCTGGTCTCCGACCTGTGGTACACCCGGGTGCTCGACCCCAAGACACTGGTCGTGACCGGGCTGACCCGCAACGGGGTGTGGCTGATCGAGCGGGGCGAGCTGACCAGGCCGGTGCGGAACTTCCGGTTCACTCAGTCGTACCCGCAGGCGCTCGGGCCGGGTGCGGTGCTCGGTGTGGGCGCGTACGCGGCGGCCGTGCCCAGCAACCTTGACGGGTCGCGCACCTCGGCGCCCGCCCTCCGCCTCGCCTCCTGGAACTTCACCGGGACCGCGTCCGGCTAGCCCCCCCGCATCCTCCGGGAGGTGCAGGTCAGGCCGGCCCCCTCATCCGGTCACTTCCCGGAGAATGCCGGGGTGGGTGGCGGGGTGAGGGAGTGAGGTTCTGCACAGAACGTGATTTGTGTGACGTGCGGGCTTTCGTTGCGGGCAGGTCACGCGCCAGACTCCCCTCGCACCGCCGCGGATGCACGCGGCGTAACGTAAGCACCAGCGCGGACGCGGGGTGGCGGCTGCGGGGACGCCCCTGTGCCCGCGCACGGCGGAGCGAGCAGGTAGGACCCCCCGCGCCCGCCGCTGAACAACGGCTACGCGCCCCCGGTCAGGGAGAACTGAATGACGACGACGGCAGTGCGGCCGGCCCGGCCAGGGGCCCGCGCCGCGATATCGGCTCGGACGCTGCGACGCGACCGCTGGTGGTTGGCCCCGCTGCTGACGGTCACGGGCCTGACCGCGTGGGTGGTGTACGCGGTCGTCCGGGTGTACCTGCACAAGTGGTACTGGGTCGAGGACCACCACTACCTGACACCGTTCTACTCGCCCTGTATCACCGACCGCTGCGTGCCCGATGCGGCTCATTTCGGCCGGGTACTGCCCGGCTGGTGGATCATCCCCGAGGCGGCCTTCAGCCTGCCCTTCCTGCTGCTGTTCCGGCTGTCCTGCTACTACTACCGCCGGGCGTACTACCGCAGCTACTGGGCGTCACCGCCGGCCTGCGCGGTGCCGGACGGGCACAAGCGGTACACCGGCGAGACCCGGTTCCCACTGATCTTCCAGAACGGTCACCGGTACGCCTTCTACGCCGCGGTCGTCATCTCCGGCATCAACACCTTCGACGCGGCAATCGCGTTCCGCGGTGCGGACGGCAAGGTCGGCTTCGGCCTGGGCAACCTGATCCTGCTCGGCAACGTGGTGATGCTCTGGGCGTACACCATCTCCTGCCACTCCTGCCGGCACATCATGGGCGGGCGGCTCCGGCACTTCTCCCGGCACCCGCTCCGGTACCGGCTGTGGACGTTCATCTCGCGGTTGAACACCAGGCACATGGAGCTGGCCTGGATCACGCTGGGCACGCTCGCCGTGACCGACTTCTACATCATGGCGGTCGCCGCCGACTGGTTCCCCGATCTCCGCTTCTTCAACTAGAGCCGACTAGGTGACCACAATGACGACAACCGAACGGATCGAACGGCACCACTACGACGTAGTGGTCATCGGCGCAGGCGGCGCCGGCCTGCGCGCGGCGATCGAGGCGCGGCTGGCCGGCAAGCGCACCGCCATCATCTCCAAGTCGCTGTTCGGCAAGGCGCACACGGTGATGGCCGAGGGCGGCGCCGCCGCGGCGATGGGCAACGTCAACAGCAACGACAACTGGATGGTGCACTTCCGCGACACCATGCGCGGCGGCAAGTTCCTCAACAACTACCGGATGGCCGAGCTGCACGCCAAGGAGGCGCCGGACCGGGTCTGGGAGCTGGAGACCTACGGCGCGCTGTTCGACCGCACCAAGGACGGCAAGATCTCGCAGCGCAACTTCGGCGGCCACGAGTACCCGCGGCTGGCCCACGTCGGCGACCGCACCGGCCTGGAGCTGATCCGTACCCTGCAGCAGAAGATCGTCTCGCTGCAGCAGGAGGACAAGCAGGAGTACGGCGACTACGAGGCGCGGATCAAGGTCTTCGCCGAGACCACCATCACCGAGCTGCTGACCGACGACGACAACCGGATCGCCGGCGCGTTCGGCTACTACCGCGAGACCGGCCAGTTCGTGCTCTTCTCCGCGCCGGCGGTGGTGCTCGCCACCGGCGGCGTCGGCAAGTCCTGGAAGGTCACCTCCAACTCCTGGGAGTACACGGGGGACGGCCACGCGCTGGCGCTGCGGGTCGGCGCAACGCTGATCAACATGGAGTTCATCCAGTTCCATCCGACCGGCATGGTCTGGCCGCCGTCGGTGCGCGGCATCCTGGTCACCGAGTCGGTGCGCGGTGACGGCGGCGTGCTGCGCAACTCCGAGGGCAAGCGGTTCATGTTCGACTACGTCCCGGACGTCTTCCGCAACCAGTACGCGGAGACCGAGGAGGAGGCGGACCGCTGGTACACCGACCCGGACAACAACCGCCGGCCGCCGGAGCTGCTGCCCCGTGACGAGGTGGCCCGGGCGATCAACGCCGAGATCAAGGCGGGGCGCGGCACCCCGCACGGCGGCGTCTACCTCGACATCGCCTCGCGCCGCTCCCCGGAGTACATCCTCAAGCGGCTGCCGTCGATGTACCACCAGTTCAAGGAACTGGCCGATGTGGACATCACCAAGCAGCCCATGGAGATCGGGCCGACCTGCCACTACATCATGGGCGGCGTCGAGGTGGACCCGGATACCGGCGCGGCCGGCGGCGCGATACAGGGGCTGTTCGCCGCGGGCGAGGTGTCCGGCGGCATGCACGGCTCCAACCGGCTCGGCGGCAACTCACTGTCCGACCTGCTGGTCTTCGGCAAGCGGGCGGGTGAGCACGCGGCCAAGTACGCCTCGTCGCTGACCTCCCGGCCGCAGGTGAAACCATCCGATGTGGACGCGGCGGTGGAGACGGCGCTGGCGCCGCTGTCCCGCTCGGGCGAGAACCCGTACGCCATCTGGCATGACCTGCAGCAGGTGATGCAGGACCTGGTCGGCCTCATCCGGCGCAAGTCCGAGCTGGAGGAGTCGCTCAAGCAGCTGGCCGACCTGAAGGACCGGGTGGCCAAGGTGGCCGCGACCGGCGGCCGGCGGTTCAACCCCGGCTGGCACCTGGCGCTGGACCTGCGCAACATGCTGCTGGTCTCGGAGTGCGCGGCGAAGGCCGCGCTGACCCGCGAGGAGTCGCGCGGCGGGCACACCCGGGAGGACTACCCGACGATGGACCCGGCCTGGCGGCAGGTCAACCTGGTCTGCTCGCTCGACGCCGGCTCCGGCGAGGTGGTGATCACCCGCAAGCCGGTGCCCGCCATGCCGCCCGAGCTGCTGCTCCTCTTCGACCGGGCGGAGCTGGCCAAGTATCTCACCGACGAAGAGCTCGCCGATTACGATCGAGCGCTCGCCGAGGCCCGGCTCAACAAGCTGGATGGGCCGGCGGCGGCTAAGGAGGCAACACTGTGAAGCGCCACTTCCGGGTCTGGCGGGGCGACGCCACGGGTGGGCGCCTGGAGGACTTCCAGGTCGAAGTGAACGAGGGCGAGGTGGTCCTCGACGTCATCCACCGCATGCAGGCAACCCAGGCCCCGGACCTGGCCTGCCGGTGGAACTGCAAGGCAGGCAAGTGCGGCTCCTGCTCAATGGAGATCAACGGCATGCCTCGCCTGGCGTGCATGACGCGGATGTCCACCTTCGCCGACGGCGAGACGGTGACGATCACCCCGCTGCGCACTTTCCCGGTCATCCGCGACCTGGTCACCGACGTCTCCTTCAACTACGAGAAGGCGCGGGAGATGCCGGCCTTCGCGCCGCCGCCGAACCTGCGCCCCGGCGAGTACCGCATGCAGCAGGTGGACGTGGAGCGCTCGCAGGAGTTCCGCAAGTGCATCGAGTGCTTCCTGTGCCAGAACACCTGCCACGTGATCCGCGACCACGAGGAGAACAAGCGGGCCTTCTCCGGCCCGCGCCTGTTCATCCGCGCCGCCGAGCTGGACATGCATCCGCTGGACGCGCGCACGGACCGCAAGGACTTCGCGCAGTCGGCGCAGGGCCTGGGCTACTGCAACATCACCAAGTGCTGCACCGAGGTCTGCCCGGAGCACATCAAGATCACGGATAACGCGATCATTCCGATGAAGGAGCGGGTGGTGGACAACCGCTACGACCCGCTGGTCTTCCTCGGCCGCAAGATCTTCCGCCGGCGAGGGCTGGACGAGCCGGCGCCGCCGAGCCCGGCCCGGCAGCCCACGGCGGTGGTGCCGCAGACCACCACGCTGGACGAGCAGGGCCGGTTGCCGCTGTCGGAGTTCACCTTCGAGCGTCCGGGCGCGCCCTCGCCGTACGGGGAGGACGTGCAGTTCCCGCTGCCCGCCGACGGGATCTCGTACCACCACCCCAGCGAGGAACGCCCGGAGATCGACCAGGCGCGCGACTAACCCGCTTTCCCTGATCTGGCTGCTGTGCCCTCCGGTAGCAGCGGCATGTCGCTGCTACCGGAGCCTGGCACGACAGGCTCGCGGGGAGCGGGGGCGGTGGCCGGCACCAGGGCGAGGGCCGGCAGCAGCAGGAGCGGCACGACCAGCAGCGAGCGGAGTACGCCGACCTGGTCGCCGAGCAGCCCGACCACCGGCGGGCCGGCCAGGAACGCGGTGTAGCCGATCACGGCCACCACGCTGACCCGGGCCGGGGCACGCCGTTCGTCGTCGGCCGCCGCGCTCATCCCGACCGGGAAGCCGAGCGACGCCCCGACGCCCCACAGCGCCACGCCCAGCACAGCGACCGGCCACGCGCCGGCGAACACGGCGATGGCCACCCCGCCCGCGGCGAGCACCATCGTCGCCTGCAACACCGGGACCCGGCCCCACCGGTCCAGGGCGACCGTGCCGGCGATCCGCCCGAAGGTCATCGCGGCCACGAAGACGCCGAAGCTCAGCGCCCCGGCGGCCGCGCTGACCTGGTGCCCGTCCACGAACGCGACCGCCAGCCAGTCGTTCGCCGTGCCCTCGGCGAGGGCCAGCACCAGCAGCAGCAGTCCGATGAGGAGGGTACGCGGCTCGCGCCAGGCGGCGAGGGCGCCGCTGCCCGAGGGCGCACCGGCACCCGAACGGCCCACGGACCCCACGGCCCGATCAGCCGGTTCGGCGACCGCCCGCGGCAGGAACGAACGCACGGCGGCCAGGGTGCCGGCCGCTACCACCACCGCGGCGGCGAACAGGTGCACCGCGATCGGCACGTCGGCCCGGGCGCAGGCTGCACCGGCCCCCGCCCCGGCGACCGTGCCGAGGCTCCAGGCCGCATGGAACCGGGGCATGATGGTTCGCCCGAGCCGCCGCTCCACCGCGGCCGCCTCTACGTTCATCGCGACCTCGCAGGTGCCGGAGCCGTAGCCGATCGCGAAGAGGCCGGCACCGACGGCCGGCGCCAGGCGCCAGGCCCCGGTGGCCACGCCGACCAGGGTCAGGCCGCCGGCCGCCAGCGCGGCGGCGACCGCGACGGCCCGCGCGGCGCCCAGCCGGTGGGCGACCGCGCCCGCGGTGGGCAGCGCCAGGACGGCGCCGACGGAGAGCGTGAGCAGGAGCAGCCCGAGCCGGCCCGCGGAGAGCCCGAGCGCGTCGCGGGCCGCCGGCACGCGGGCGAACCACGAGGAGAGGGTCAGCCCGTTGAGCCCGAAGACCACGGCCACTGCTGTGCGGGCCGCACGTACCTGCCGGGCTGGGGCGGTCGTCGCGCTCATCGGGCTCCTCCCTTGGTGTGCGCGTTTCGCAGCACACCGGTGAGAGCGCTCTCAACGCAAGGCGGCCGGTGCATGATTTAGCTCATGGCTCCCACGCTCGAGGACGTGGCGCGCGCCGCCGGCGTCTCCCGTTCGACCGCATCGCGGGTGCTCGGCGGATACGGACCCGCGTCCCCCGATACCCGCGAACGGGTGCGCGCCGCCGCCACCCGGCTCGGCTACGCACCGGATCCCGCGGCCAGAGCCCTGGTGACCGGCAAGGGGTACCGGCTGGTCGTCGCGGTCGTCGGGCTGGACCCCGCGGTGCTGGACGATCCGTACGTCGACCGGGTGGTCCGGGCGACCGCGGAGGTCGGAGCGCGCTACGGCATCGGCGCGTCGCTGCAGTGGCTCCCGATGGACTCGGCGCCCACGGTGCTGCACCGGCTGGCCGGTGACCGCAGCGTGTGCGGCGCTGTCCTGGTCAACACGACCGAGGCGGTCCTGCGCGCATTGCCGCGCAGCCTGATCGGTCGGGTGGTGTCGATCGGCATCGGCTGGCCGGGCGTGCCATCGTTCGACGTCGACAACGGCGGGGCGACGAGCGCCATGATCCAGCACCTGTACGCGTCCGGTCGCCGGCGCATCGCCATGGTGACCGGGCCCGCGTGGATGCCCTGCACGCAGCGGCCGATCGACGCCTACCAGGCCGCGATGGTCGCCGCCGGACTCCCGGTACGCCTCGTGCCGGGCGACTTCACCGCGGCGGGCGGACGGGCGGCGATGCTGGACGTGCTGGACCGCTGGCCGGATACGGACGCGGTCTTCGCCACCAGCGACGCGATGGCGCTGGGCGCGATCGCCGTGCTACGTAGCCGGGGCATCGAGGTGCCCGGCGACATCGCCGTGGCCGGCTTCGACGACATCCCGTTCGCCTCGTACGGGGTGCCGGCCCTCACCACGGCGACCCATCCGGTCGAGCGCATCGCCGCGGCGGCTGCGACCGCGGTACTCGAGCGGACCTGGATGCCGCCGGTCACCGCGTACCCGTCGGAGCTGGTCTACCGGGAGAGCGCCTGACCTGGGTCAGCCCAGCCCCCGGGCCGCGGCCACGTACCGATCGGTCGTCCAGTCCTGGAAGCGACGGGTGACCGGGCCGCCCAGCTTGGCGTACCAGGTCGCCGGCCGGCTGAAGGCGCGCACCTCGAACCACACCCGGCCATCGGCATCCCGGCTGACCAGAAAGGCCTCCTCGCCGTGCTCAGGGTGGCCCGGCAGGGTGCCGAAGCCGTACCCGTACGCGTCCGGCCCGTCGCGGACCCAGACCACCTGGCAGGGCACCCACAGCCGGAGCCGGCCGACCCCCGCCCCCGAACGGAACTCCAGCCCCACCGTGGGCTCCCCCGGTGCGCGTACGGCCAGGCCAGCACCGCGATGGATGCCCCATGCGCGCATGCCGGCGGCGACCGCTGGCAGGTCGCGCACCTCCACCCGGCGGTGTATGTGCCGGTACCCGGCCGGCAGCTGGCCGGTCTGTGTCGCGCCCACCTCGGGGTAGGTGACGGTCACGACGCCAGCAACGGGGGGAGGGCGGCCACGATCGGGGCGTCCGCCGGCAGCCAGACCACGCTGTTCAGCTCGCCGGCGGTCAGCCAGCGCAGCTCGGAGTGCTCGAGGGCGCGGGGCAGGTCGCCGTCGGCCAGGCGCGCGGCGTAGACGCGCAGCACCGCCTGGCCGTGGCCGAGCGGGACGTCACGGCCGATCCGGTCGCCCACCTCGACCCGTACGCCCAGCTCCTCGTCGCACTCCCGGATCAGTGCCTCCACCTCGGTCTCGCCCGGCTCCACCTTGCCGCCGGGGAACTCCCACTTGCCGGCCAACTCCGGGGGGTCGGCCCGCGCGCAGGCAAGTACCCGGCCGCAGGCGATGATGGCCGCGCCCACGATGATACGCAGCCGCTGGCCGGCCTGTTCGGGATGCACGGCGGAAAGCGTGCCAGATTCGCGCGGGCGGGTGTGACCGCGGTGGGAGTGCAAGACGGTGTGGCGGGTGGGAGTTCAATCGGCAATTCGGCTGTCCCATACCGCCTTAAGGCCAGTTGAAGCAGGAAGTGTGGCCGTGGACACACCGGCTGGACGACCGGCAAACTAGGGGCACCGCTCGTGACGAGATGGCGACGATTCGGCCACAAGCCTGCAACGAAGCCAGGGGAGGTGGAGCGATGGGTGCTTTCCGGAGCACAAGACCGAGTCGCGACTACCTCAGCGACGCACTCGCTCTGCTCGCTGGGTGGACCCGGGACGGCAGGACGCTCTGGCGGAGCCTGCCCCTGGACGACACGCAGCACGCGGCGCTGACCGAACGGATCAAGGTGGTGGCGGACGCGCTGCAGGTCAGCCCGCAGATCCGGCGCCAGGACGGGCACACCCAGATCAGGCTGGGCAGTCCCGACGGCAACGGCCCCACCGCAGGCGAGGTCACCCTCGCCGCACGCATCGAGGATGCCTACCGCACGGTGACCGAGCGCGCCTAGCGCGGCCCTCGCGCAACGCCCCGCCGCAGCGCCCTGCCGCAGGCGCCAACAGTTTCCCGGCGGCGGCGCCGAGCCCGGCGTCGGCCGCTCAGATCGGCACCCATTCGGTGACCACCGGCGTAGACCCCGCCGCGCTCTGCTGGCAGCGCAGGCTGACCGGCCCCGCGGACACCCGTTCGACGGTGAAGCGCCCGAGCTCGTCGACCTCGGCTGCGAGTACGCCCCGAGGATGCCGCACCTCCACCCGCGCCGGACCTGGCGGGAGCAACTGGCCGATCAACCGGCGCTGTGCACTGGTCGCGGTCGCTGACGATGCGAGCACTTCCAGCTCGACGGTGAGGTCGGTGGCGTGGAACGTGAGCAGCCGGGGTTCGCCGCCACCGCGTACCAGCGCAAGCCCCTCCCGGTCGGCGAGCGAGTCGAAGGCCAGCTCGGCGAGCTCGGCGTCCACGCCGCGCCAGGCGAAGGCCGCCTCCGCCGCGCGTACCAGCTCGTCCGGGACAGGGTCGAACCGGGCTGCGAGGCGGCGCAGCTCGTCGTCCAGTTCCTGATCCCGGACCTGCGGGTCGTCGTTCATGGCGGGCCTCTTCCGGCGCTCGGGTTCTACTGTCATGAATGCGCCAGCCGCCCGGTGATACCGCGCCGGGCCAGCTTCTCCCGGAGCTGGCGCAGGCACCGCCCGCGGGTCGGCCCGATGCTGCCGACCGGCATGTCCAGCGCGGCCGCCACCTCCACGTAGCTCGGCGGCGGCACCGCCATGAGGACGCGCAGCAGCTGCTGACACCGGTCGGACAGCTGGTGGAACTCGGCCCACACCAGCCGTGCCCGCTGCACCTCCTGCACCTGCTGCTCCCGCTCCAGCAGCGCGCGCTCCGGCGACTGATCGTCCGCCTCGCCGATTTCGGTCAGGCTCAGCTCCCCGAGAGGTATGGTCCGGGCGCTGGCGCGGGCCACCCGCAGCGACTCACGCCGCGCGGTGGTGGCCAGCCAGGCACCGACCCGCGCCGGGTTGTCGATGCGGTCCAGGTACTCCGCCAGGCGCAGCCAGGTGGTCTGGAAGACATCGGCGGCGTCGGCGTTGCTCAGCCGGTACGCCCGGACCACCGACCAGATCAGCCCGCTGAACCGCGCCACGAGCGCCCGCCACGCCGCGGCGTCCCCGCCGGAGGCGGCCCGGACCAGCGCAGCGACCGCCTGGTCGTCGATGCCAGGGCGCTCGGCGTCGCTTGCTCCCGCACCCACGGGTCGCTCCCCCCACCCACCTGTCGGGCCCTCATGCTACCGCTCCGACCCCCTCCAACTGGGCAAACCGTCCCCGGCTAGCCAGCCCACGGCGAGCCTCGAGGACGGCCAAACCACCGGCACCGGCGGCGGTACGTCCGCCCGTGCCGGGAAGAGCAAACCACCGCTTGCCCGGTGACCGTGGTCAGCCGTTCTCCACGTGCAGCAGCATCCGCTTGAGCAGCGCGATGAGCGTGTCCTGCTCGGCGACGTTCAGCGGCTGGACCATCGAATCCTCGGCGGCGGAGCGCAACCGCATGGCCGACATCCAGCGTGCGTGCCCCAGTTCGGTCAGCTCGACGTCCACTCGGCGGCGGTCCTCGGCCGTACGCAGCCGGCGGACCAGACCCGCCCTCTCCAGGCCGTCCAGCCGGCCGGTCATGCCGGCCGGGGAGACCATCAGCTCGCTGGCGAGCTCGGACGGGGTGGCCCGCCACGGCTTGCCGCGCGAGGCGAGCCGGTGCAGCGTTTCGAACTCGTACTCCTGCAGCCCGACCTCGGCCAGCGCGGTGTCCTTCACCTGCCGCACGTGTTTGGCCAGCAGCTGGATCCGGGTGATGACCGCTTCCACCCGCTCGTCGAAGGGCGCCTTGTCCCGCCAGCGGGCGATGTGGCGGTCGACCGAGTCCTCCACGCTCCCAGTATGCTACGTCGGCTGATATTTCGTTGACAAATGATTAGCTAGCGAAATAGTGTCCCCGGACATGGACCTCCGCACCCGCCTACTCGCCGGCCGCACCGTGGCAGCGCTGGCGACCGCGATGATCCCCACGACGCTGACGCTTGCGGTGGTACGCACCGGTTCCGCGGCAGACCTCGGCCTGGTCCTCGCCTGCGAACTGCTGCCGATGCTGCTCCTGCTGCCCGCCGCCGGCGTCGTCGCCGACCGCTTCCCGCCCCAGCGGGTCGTCCTCGTCGCGGACCTGATCCGAGCCACCGCGCAGATCGGCATCGGCGTGGAGCTGGTCGGCGGCCGCGTCCGCGTCCCGGATCTCGCGGCCCTCGCGGCGATCACCGGCGCCGCGGTGGCGTTCGGGACGCCGGCCGTCCGGACGCTCGTGGCCGCGGTCGTCGCCGGGCCGCAACAGCTGCGGCTCAACGCGCGGCTGGGGGTGGCGCAGGGGATCGCCCAGATGGCAGCGCCAGCGGCCGCCGGCGGTCTGGTCCTCTCCGTGGGCGCAGGGTGGGCGTCCCTGCTCACCGGCGCGCTCTTCGTCGTCTCCGCGGTCACCTTGGGGCGGATGCGGCTCGACCGCGGCGATGGGCGGGACGCGCGCCAGGACGCATTCTGGCAGCAGCTACGCCAGGGCTGGGCTGAGACCCGCCGCCACCCCTGGTTCCTGGCCAACGTGACCGGTCACGGCGTGTGGCACCTGGCAGCCGGCTTCCTGCTCACGCTCGGGCCGGTGATCGCGGTGCGTCACCTCGGCGGCGAGTCGTCCTGGGTGGTCATCGCCCAGGTCGGGATGGCCGGCATGCTGGCCGGCGTCTACGCCGCCGGACGGTTGCCGATCCGCCGCCCGCTGGTGGGCGTCGCGATCGGCGCCGCCGGATACGCGCTGCCGCTGGCCGCCTTCGCCGCGCGGGCGCCGCTGGCACTCGTCACGATCGCCTACTTCGCGGCGATGTTCGGGCTCGGCGTGCTGAGCCCGCTGTGGGAGACCACGATGCAGCGCCGCATCCCGCAGGAGGCCCTGGGCCGGGTCGGTTCGTTCGACGCCCTCATCTCGTTCGCCGCCCGGCCGCTCGGATTCGCCGTGGCCGCTCCCCTCGCCGGCGTCATCGGCACGACCACCCTGCTGCTCGTCGCGGCCGTCCTGGTGGCCGCCGCCAACCTGGCCGTCCTGCTGCTCCCCGACGTCCGGGAGGTGCCAGAGGCCGAGCCGGCGCCGCGGGAACTCGCCACCCAGGCGGCGAGCTAGCCGACGCGGTACCGCAGGTAGACCCCGCCGTTGCCGAACCCGTGCCCGTCCTCGATTGCGAGGTCCTACACGTTGAAGCGGAACTCGACCACGTCGCCGTCCTGCATCACGTAGTCCTTGCCCTCGATGCGGATCTTGCCGGCCGCCTTGGCCGCCGCCATCGAGCCGGCGGCGACCAGATCGTCGTACGAGACGACCTCGGCCTTGATGAAGCCGCGCTGGAAGTCGGAGTGGATGACTCCGGCGGCCTCCGGCGCGGTGGCGCCGACCGGGATGGTCCAGGCGCGCGCCTCCTTCGGCCCGGCGGTCAGGAACGTCTGGAGGCCGAGCGTGCGGAAGCCGACCCGGATCAGCTGGTGCAGTCCGGGCTCCGGCTGGCCGATCGACTCCAGCAGCTCGCGCGCCTCCTCCTCGGGCAGCTCGATCAGCTCGGACTCCACCTTGGCATCCATGAACACCGCCTCGGCCGGCGCCACCAGCGCCCGCATCTCGGCCAGGAAGTCCTGGTCGGCCAGCTCCTGCTCGTCGACGTTGAAGACGTAGAGGAACGGCTTGGTGGTCAGCAGGTGCAGCTCGCGCAGTTCGGCGAGGTCGATTCCGGCGGCGGCCGCGCCCGCGTACAGCGTGGTGCCCTCGTTGAGGACCTTGGCGGCGGCGGCCGCGGCGGCATGCGCACCGGCCCGGTCCTTGCGGGTCTTCGCCTCCTTCTCCAGCCGCGGCAGGGCCCGGTCCAGGGTCTGCAGGTCGGCGAGGATCAGCTCGGTGTTGATCGTCTCGATGTCGTCGGCCGGCGAGACCTTGCCGTCCACGTGCACCACGTTCGGGTCGGAGAAGGCCCGTACGACCTGACAGATCGCGCTGGCGTCGCGGATGTTGGCAAGGAACGCGTTGCCCCGCCCCTGCCCCTTGGATGCGCCGCGGACCAGTCCGGCGATGTCCACGAACGAGACCGGCGCGGGCACGATCTTCTGCGACTGGAACATCTCGGCGAGCTTCCCCAGGCGGGGATCGGGCAGGCCGACCACGCCGACATTCGGCTCGATGGTGGCGAACGGGTAGTTGGCGGCGAGCACGTCGTTCTTGGTCAGCGCGTTGAACAGGGTGCTCTTGCCGACGTTGGGCAGCCCGACGATGCCGATGGTGAGGCTCACGTCGGGCAAGTCTACGCACGCCCGGCCGGCCGTCGTCGAAGCTTCGTCCGGCCCACCGCTTATCGAAGGGCGCGGACGAGAGCCCTGGCCAACACGCTGAAGCTGGCCGCGGCCACCGGGTCACCACCCAGCGCCTCGCTCACCAGCCGCGGGAGCCGCGCGTTGTCATGCGCACCGTTGCTACGTAAGACATCTATGGCTTCCATAGACACCTCAGCGGCGTGCTTGTCCTGTCGATGGCTTTCGAAGCCACGGGCGAGCACCTCCGTATCGACTCCCCGAAGCAGTCGGTACACATCGAGAGCATCCTTTGCCCGGAGCCGGTCCCGTCTGCCGGTGATCGCGCTCGCCATTCGCTCCTGGAGCTTAATGAGCTTCGCTACCAATAGAGCGCTCGGACCGGCCACGAAGATCTGGTGGCTCCTGCCGTCCTTCCCGTCGAGCGAGCTGACATCGCGCGGCACATGATCTATGAGCGCCGGCTCGAGGCCGCGGGCGATCCGAGCCACTCCCTTTCGGTGGCGGTCAAGCATCGCGGCCCGAGCAGCTTTGCTTGACCGCCCTCCCTGATGCGGCGCTACCAGCAAGTCGACGCAGACGTCGCCACGGCCGAGCCACGTGCCCGGTTGTGCTCCAGCTACGAAACCGGCGGCGTTCATCACGCCGTACAGCTCGGGCTCCTCCGCCACCCAGTCCACCCGCAGTGCGAGATCTGCGTCGGTCGTCATCGGCGCCACCGCGAGGTCCCCGCGCCCAACATGCAGGTAGATCGCTTGGGCGCCAACGAGAATCACCGACTTTCGGTGCACCCCGAGGGCGTCGAGTGCGTCCAGAAGGACCTCGCGCGCCTGGACGTACTCCGGTCCCTCGCCGGCGATCATCTCCACGCTGGATCCTCCTCCGCCAGAAGCTCCACCAACTGGTCGGCCTCCTCCGGGCCTCGTCCGGGAAGAGTCATAAGGTCAGCAAGTGTCTGGCCAATGTCGACCACGGCGAGTTGTGGTTCACCAGTGGACTCCCGGCGGAGCAGTTCCGGATCGTAGGGCGTGGCTACGACAACATTGGCTGTCGCTGGCTCGGTCGGAACGAGCCCGAGCGCTCCCACGGCATCTCGAACGTTGGCCGTATAGAGGGCAAGCTGCACCAGTGGGGTTACCGGTACACGCCCGGGAGGCAAGTAACGTCGCAGGGCGACCGAACCCGTGCCGACAACGTCAGCCACACCCGAGGCAGCCAGGTCGACGACCTGCTGCACTCCTCGAGGAGCCAGGTACCAACCGACATCGTTGGCACGAGTGAACCGGTAGTCCTGAATCCACCGCTCAACCAGGTCCCGCTTCCGTACGCTCAGCACCCTGCCTGCCGAGTCTTGGTCCACGAGATCCTCGGGTGCCAACGCCTTGAGCACTTTGGACACGGTGCCGGGCGCGACATCGGCCCGATCCGCAAGAGCGCGGACACCGACGGGCTCAGTCACAGCCAGCAGAGCACGTATGGTTCGGCCCGCCCCAGAGCCGCTGAGGCGGCGCATGGCGGTGCCCCGGGCCGGCCGCGGATCACGTGCCGCGCCGCTCGTCCGTATGGCCATGGCTGGCGTATCTGAACGAACCCACACCCAGCCGGTCTGGTCAAGATAGTTGACGTTGTTCTGCTCGCAAGCGCGTCGGAGACCGGGCCCGGCATAAGGGACGATGAGCAGGGGCGCCAATCTGTGCCTTCGCGCGTACCGCAGAACCTGAGCGACGGTGGCATCGGCTCCTCCCGCTGAGCTGCCCTTGACATGGACGAGGAATCTAACGAGGCCGCCATCGGCCGCCCTCACCGTCAAATAGCCGTCCACGCCTGTGTCCCTGGAGCCCGCGGCGTCGACCGTCACCTGCCAGCTCGCAGGCACCAGGGCGGACAGCCGGTCAGCGGCATCGGTCATGACCCGAGCCGCGGCGTTTCGTTTCATTGCATGTTTCCCCCTTCGGGAAACAGAGTACTTTAGGAAACAGAACGCCGCTAGCCGTGATGACGCGAGATGCGCGAATCGCCCTCGGCGGAGCTGGCACCAATTCCGAAGGCGGCTGCCGGTAACACTCGCGTGCTTTGATGGGCGGGTGGCGAATCCAGCGATCGTGACGGTGGACGACGATCCGGCCGTATCCCGGGCCGTCGCCCGTGACGTGCGCCGCAAGTACGGGCAGGAGTACCGGGTGCTGCGGGCGGACTCCGGCGCCGAGGCGCTCGACGCGCTCCGCGAGATCAAACTGCGCGGCGAGCAGGTGGCGGTACTGCTCGCCGATTACCGGATGCCGCAGATGAACGGCATCCAGTTCCTCGAGCAGGCGATGGACCTGTTCCCGTTGGCCCGGCGGGTGCTGCTGACCGCGTACGCGGACACCGACGCCGCCATCGACGCGATCAACCTGGTCGACGTGGATCACTACCTGCTCAAACCCTGGCATCCGCCGGAGGAGAAGCTCTACCCGGTCCTGGACTCCCTGCTCGAGGCGTGGCACGCCACACCCGACCTGCCGCCGACCGAGACTCGCGTGGTCGGGCACCGGTGGTCCGCGGCCTCGTTCAAGATCCGTGACTTCCTGGCCCGCAACATGGTCCCGTACCGCTGGTACCTGACCGACGAGCCGGAAGGGCGCCGCCTGCTGGAGGCGGCGGGCGTGGACGAGTCGCAGGCGCCGCTGGTGGTGACCGCGGACGGCAAGTCGCTGGTGAAGCCCTCCGAGGCGGAGGTCGCCGCGCACGTCGGGCTGACCACCACGCCGGCCGCCGACTTCTACGACCTGGCCGTGGTGGGCGCCGGTCCGAGCGGGCTTGGCGCGGCGGTCTACGGCGCGTCCGAGGGCCTGCGGACGGTACTGGTGGAGCGGCGCGCCACCGGCGGGCAGGCCGGGCAGAGCAGCCGCATCGAAAACTACCTCGGCTTCCCGGACGGCGTCTCCGGCGCGCAGCTGACCGATCGGGCCCGCCGGCAGGCGCTCAAGTTCGGCGCCGAGATCCTCACCGCCCGCAACGTGTCCGGGCTCGAGCTGCGCGGGTCGGCCCGGGTGCTCACCTGCGAAGGTGGTACGCAGATCGCCGCGCACACGGTGATCCTGGCGACCGGCGTCTCGTACCGGATGCTCGACGTGCCGGGCCTGGCCGAGCTGACCGGCCGCGGAGTCTTCTACGGGTCCGCGGCGACCGAGGCGCCGTCGTGCTCCGGGCAGGAGGTCTACATCGTCGGCGGCGCCAACTCGGCCGGGCAGGCGGCAGTCTACTTCTCCCGCTTTGCCGAGCGGGTGCACCTGGTCGTCCGCGGGGAGAGCCTGGAACGGACCATGTCGTACTACCTGATCGAGCAGATCCGCTCGATCGGCACCATCCAGGTGCACACCTGCACCGAGGTCGTGGCGGGCCACGGCGACCAGCACCTGGAACGGCTGACCCTGCGGTTCAATCCGACCGGGCAGACCCGGGAGGTGCCGGCCTCCTGGCTGTTCATCTTCATCGGCGCCGAACCGCTCACCGGCTGGCTGGACGGCGTGGTCGAACGCGACCCGAACGGGTTCGTGGTCACCGGGCCGGACCTGGTGGTCGGCGGTCGCCGCCCGGCCGGCTGGCGGCTGGACCGGGACCCGTACCACCTGGAGACGAGCGCGCCCGGGGTCTTCGCTGCGGGCGATGTACGCGCCAACTCGGTCAAGCGGGTGGCGTCCGCGGTCGGCGAAGGCGCCATGGCCGTCACCCTCGTTCACCGGTACCTGGAGTCGCAATGACCGACGACGAGAGGCTCTCCCCGCAGCAACTGAAGCAGCTGTTCCTGTTCGAGGCGCTGAGCGACGAGCAGCTACGTTGGCTGGCCGAGCACGGCCGGGTGGAGACCCGGGCCGAGGGGACCGCCGTCTACCAGGAGGGCGAGCCGGCCACCTGCTTCTACGTCCTGGTCGAAGGCGCGGTGGCGTTGACTCGCCGAGTGCACGGCGAGGAGGTCGAGGTCTCCCGCACCGAGCAGAAGGGGGTCTACGGCGGTGCCATCCAGGCGTACCTCGGTGACGCCGTCGATCAGGTCTACCGGAACTCGCTGCGGGCCCTGACGCCGGTGAAGCTGTGGGTGCTGCCCGCGGACCAGTTCAGCACGCTTGTCCGCACCTGGTTCCCGATGGCGATGCACCTGCTCGAAGGGCTCTTCATGGGCATGCGCAACAGCCAGACCGTGGTCGGCGAGCGGGAGCGGCTGCTGGCGCTGGGTTCGCTCTCCGCCGGCCTCACCCACGAGCTGAACAACCCGGCATCCGCCGCGGTACGGGCGACCGCCACGCTGCGCGACCGGGTGGCGGGCATGCGGCACAAGCTCGCCATGATCGCTGACGGCCGGCTCGACGGCAGCCAGCTGCACCGGCTGGTGGAGCTGCAGGAGCAGGCGGTCAAGCGGGCAGCCAGCGCGCCCAAGCTGACCGCCCTGCAGGCCAGCGACGCCGAGGACGAGGTGGCCGATTGGCTGGAGGAGTGCGGCCTGACCGCCCCCTGGGACCTGGCGCCGACCCTGGTGGCGGGCAACGTCACTGTGGACTGGCTGCGCGAGGTCAAGCAGGTGATCGGGCCGGCCGACCTGGAGTCGGCGGTGCGCTGGCTGGCGTACACCATCGAGACCGAGCTGCTGATGGACGAGATCGACGACTCGGTGACCCGCATCTCCGGCCTGGTCGCGGCGGCCAAGCAGTACTCCCAGCTGGACCGCGCGCCGCACCAGGTGGTGGACGTGCACGACCTGCTCGACTCCACATTGGTCATGCTCGCCGCGAAGAGGCCGCCCGGCGTCCGGGTGGTCAAGGAGTACGACCGGTCGTTGCCGGCCATCCCCGCCTACCCGGCCGAGCTCAACCAGGTGTGGACGAACCTCATCGACAACGCGCTGGGTGCCATGGGTGAGCAGGGCACGCTGACCGTGCGCACCGGGCGCGACGGTGACCACATTGCAGTGTCCATTCACGACACCGGGCCCGGCATTCCGCCTGACGTCCGGCCGCGCATCTTCGAGCCGTTCTTCACCACCAAACCGGTCGGCGAGGGCACCGGGCTCGGCCTGGACATCTCGTACCGCATCGTGGTCAACAGGCACCACGGCGACATCAGGGTGGAGTCGCAGCCCGGCGACACCACCTTCCGGGTGCTACTCCCGCTGGTGGAGACGCCGTAGCGCGGCGCGCCGACGCCGCCGTGCCGTGGAGATGATGAGCAGCACCACCGGCAGCGCAAAGACCGCGGCCATGCCACCCACCATCATGGACGACCAGGCCTGCGGGGTATCCGAGCTCGCGCCCGCCGGCTCCTGCCGCGCCTGCAGCGGCTCGCCGCCGGCGGCGACCGTGGGCGTCGGCGTGGCGGCCTGGGCGACCTCCTCCGGGGTCACCAGGTGGCCGACCGACTTGCCGGGCGGCACCGAGAAGCCCCAGTCCAGCAGCGCCGCACCCTGCTGCCAGCCGCGCAGCGGCCGGGCCTCGGCCCCGAGCAGGGTCACCACGAGCCGGCGGCCGTTGCGCTCGGCCGCGCCGACGTAGGTGTGCCGGGCCAGGTCGGTGTAGCCGGTCTTGCCGCCCAGCGCACCCTTGTACCGGGTCAGCAGGGTGTTCTCGTTCTGGATCTGGAACCCCTTGGCCCTGCCCGGCTGGGCCGGGATCTGCGCGGTCATCGTCTTGGTGTACTTGCGGAAGTCGGGTATCGCGAAGCACGCCCGGGCGATGAGCGCCAGGTCGTACGCGCTGGTGAACTGGCCGGGCCCGTCCAGTCCGGACGGCGTCACCGCGTGCGTCTCGAACGCGCCGATGCGGCGTGCCTCGGCGTTCATCGCAGCGACCCCGCCCTTCTGCCCGGCCGGGCCGCCGCCGAGGCGGGCCAGCACGTTCGCCGCGTCGTTGCCGGACTGCAGCAGCAGCCCCAGCCACAGCGTGGACACCGGGTACTTGCCGCCGACCACCAGGCCCACCGCGGAACTGCCCGGCTCGAAGTTCATGTCGGCCCTGGTCACCGTGACCACCTGCTTGGGGTCGAGCTTGGGCATCATGGTCGCGGCGAGCAGCAGCTTCTGCACGCTGGCCGGCGTGCCGTACTCGTGCGGACCGCACGCGCCGAGCACCTCGCCGGTGTCCAGGTCCGCCACCAGCCAGGAGGTGGCGGACAGCTTGTTGCCGGGCACCGGTGGTGCACCGTCGGGGACGATCAGGCCCTTGGTCGCCAGCGCCTCCCCGCCCACGGTCGACTGCTCGTGCGGGGGCGGCTTGGGTCTGGCCGGGCGGTTCGCCCGCTCGATTTTGGCGACCGGGCATTTCACGTAGGCGGGCGCACCCGCGACAACGGGTCCGGCCGGCACCGCGACGATCCCGACCGCCAGCCCCACCCTCGTCAACCAGGTTGTGAGCCGCCGCACGTTCATCACGTGGAGGTTAATGCAGAAGATCCGCGGCCGTGCACCGGGTCGCGCCGGGTCACCCGGTCAGGAGAGGGCACAGTCACGTCCGAAAACCGCCAGCCACCCCCTTCGAGCAGGAGCAGTATCGGGTGCATGGAGCTGGACTTCGAACGGTGCTACCGGGCCGTGGACAGCCGCGACCAGCGCTTCGACGGCTGGTTCTACACCGGGGTGACGACGACCCGCATCTACTGCCGGCCGTCCTGCCCGGCGATTACGCCGAAACGGGAGAACATCCAGTTCTACCCGTCCGCGGCCGCGGCCCAGCGCGCCGGTTTCCGGGCCTGCAAGCGTTGCCGACCGGACGCCTCGCCCGGTTCCCCACACTGGGACGCCCGCGCCGACGTGGTCGCGCGGGCGATGCGGCTGATCGCGGACGGCGTCGTCGACCGCGAGGGCGTACCAGGGCTGGCCCGCCGGCTCGGCTACACCCAGCGGCACCTGCACCGGATGCTCACCGCCGAACTGGGCGCCGGCCCGCTCGCGCTGGCCCGCGCGCAGCGCGCGCAGACCGCGCGGATCCTGATCGAGACGACCGACCTCGGCCTGGCCGAGATCGCGTTCGCCGCGGGGTTCGGCAGCGTGCGCCAGTTCAACGACACGCTCCGCGAGGTGTATGCGGTCGCGCCGTCCGAGATGCGTGCGGCGGCCCGGCGCACGTCGGTGCCCGAGGCGGGCACCGTGCACCTCCGGCTGCCCTACCGGGCGCCGTTGCACGCTCCGGCACTGCTGGAGTTCTTCGCCGCCCGGGCTGTGCCGGGGCTGGAGGAGTGCGGGCGGGTCGCGCAGGACGGGGGCGTTGCGGACGCGGAGACGTACCGGCGGGCGCTGCGGCTGCCCTTCGGCGACGCGATCGTGGCCCTCACCCCGCGGCCCGGGTACGTCGCAGCGGCCCTGCGCCTGGCCGACCTACGCGATCTGGCGCCGGCGGTGGCCCGTTGCCGGCGGCTGTTCGACCTGGACGCCGACCCGGTCGCGGTGGACGCGGCGCTCGCCGCGGACGAGGCGCTCGCGCCGACGGTCGCCAAGGAACCGGGGGTACGCCTGCCGCGGGCCGTGGACGGCTTCGAGATGGCCGTCCGCGCCATCGTCGGCCAGCAGATCTCGGTCGCCGCCGCCCGCAAGGTCCTCGCCGCCCTCCTCCCTGCCGATACCCCCGCTCCTTCCGACATCCCTGCGGGTTCCGATGCCCCTGCGGGTTCCAACACCCCCATGCGTTCTGAGACCCCCGCGCCGGTCGTCTCAGCCGAGGAAGACTCCGGCGGGATCTCGTCGACCGACCGGGCCGCGGCCAGCCTGACTGCCGGGACCAGGTTGCGCCCGTTTCCGTCCCCGGAACAGGTGCTGGAGCTGCCGGACGCGGCGTTCGCCATGCCGGCCGCCCGGCGGGAGACGATCCGGGCGCTGGCCCGCGCGGTCGCCGCGGGCAAGCTGGAGCTGGACCCCGGCGCCGACCGTGCGGAGACCGAGCGGCGGCTGACCGAGCTGCCCGGTATCGGCCCGTGGACGGCGAGCTACATCGCGCTGCGCGGGCTCGGCGACCCGGACGTCTTCCTCGCCACCGACCTCGGCGTCCGCCGCGGCGCCGGGCTGCTCGGCCTACCCACCGACGCCCGTTCCCTCGCCGAGTACGCCAGACGGTGGGGGCCCTGGCGGTCCTACGCCACGATCCGACTCTGGAGGCAACTGTGAACACCACGACCATGACCACGCCGGCCGGCCCCCTGACCATTGTGGAATCCGAGGGATCGGTGCGCGCCGCGGGCTTCACCGCGGACGTCGCCGAGCTCTTGCCCGGCCCGCGGCCGGCGCCTACGGCACGCCGCGACCTCGGCCCGATCTCGCGGGCAGTGCGGTCGTACTTCGACGGTGACCTGACCGCCATCGACGAGGTGCCGGTCGAGCAGCACGCCCGCGGTGAGTTCATCCGCCACGCCTGGGCGGTGCTCCGCCAGGTCAAGCCGGGCGAACCGGTGACCTACACCGACTTCGCGCGGCTCGCGGGCCGCCCGGCGGCGGTCCGGGCGGCGGCGATGGCCTGCGCACGCAACGGGGTCGCGCTCTTCGTACCGTGCCACCGGGTGCTGCGGCTGGATGGCGGCCTCGGCGGTTACCGCTGGGGCGTCCCGGTCAAGCAGTGGCTGCTCGACCACGAAGCGCGGGCGGGTACGTAACCGCGTGCGGCTCCGGCCGGCGGCCGGCCACACTATGCCGGCCGGCCGCCGACCGGCCGCCGACCGGATGCCGACCGGATGCCAGCCCCGCCGCCGGCACGTCGCCGGCCCGCCGGCAAATTTCGTGGCCTGGCCGATACGCAGCCCATAGGATTCGCGCATGGATACGGAGCGTGACCGACCGGCGGGCGCTCCCAACCGGCCGTCGCTGGACGGCCTGGAGGAGAAGTGGGCTCGCCGCTGGCAGGAGGAGGGGACGTATGCGTTCGACCGCTCGAAGGAGCGGGCGGACGTATTCGCCATCGACACTCCCCCGCCGACCGTATCCGGCTCGCTCCACATTGGGCACGTCTTCTCGTACACCCACACCGACCTGGTGGCGCGGTTCCAGCGCATGCGCGGCAAGACCGTCTTCTACCCGATCGGGTGGGACGACAACGGCCTGCCGACCGAGCGGCGGGTGCAGAACGTGTACGGCGTGCGGTGCGACCCGAACCTGCCGTACGACCCGGACTTCGCGGTGCCCGCCACCCCGCACGACCCGCCCATCGCCATCTCCCGGCGCAACTTCCTCGAACTGTGCGAGCGGCTGACCTAGCAGGACGAGAAGGCGTTCGAGGCGGTTTGGCGGCGGCTGGGCCTCAGCGTCGACTGGTCGACCACGTACACCACGATCGGCCGGAACGCGCGCGCCGCCTCCCAGCTGGCGTTCCTGCGCAACCTGGCCCGTGGTGAGGCGTACGCTGCCGAGGCGCCGGCATTGTGGGACGTCACGTTCGGCACCGCGGTGGCGCAGGCCGAGCTGGAGGACCGCGAGCGGCCGGGTGCGTACTACCCGTTGCGCTTCCGCGGGCCCGATGGCGATTCCCTTGTGGACACCACTCGTCCCGAGCTGCTTCCGGCCTGCGTGGCCCTGGTCTGCCACCCGTCCGACGAGCGCTACGCGAGGCTGGTCGGCACGACCGTCCGCATCCCGGTCTTCGGCGTCGAAGTCCAGGTGTACGCGCACCCGCTTGCCCAGCCCGACAAGGGCACCGGCCTCGCCATGGTCTGCACCTGGGGCGACCTGACGGACGTCACCTGGTGGCGGGAGCTGCGGCTGCCCACCAGGGCAGTGGTCGGCCGGGACGGCCGGCTGTCGGCCGATCCACCGCCCGGAGTGGACCGAACGGCCTACGCGCCGCTGGCCGGGCTGCCGGTCGCCGCCGCGCGAGAGGCCATCACCGGGATACTCGCCGACTCGGGCGACCTGGTCGGCGAGCCGCGCCCGATCACGCACCCGGTCAAGTACTACGAGCGGGGCGAGCTGCCGCTGGAGATCGTGGCGAGCCGCCAGTGGTACATCCGCAACGGCGGGCGGGACGCCGCGCTGCGGGAAGAGCTGCTGCGGCGTGGCGCGCAGCTGCGCTGGGTGCCCGAACACATGCGGCACCGTTACGAGCACTGGGTGAACGGGCTGACCGGCGACTGGCTGATCAGCCGGCAGCGCTATCTCGGCGTGCCGATCCCGGTGTGGTACCGGCTCGACGACGATGGCGAGCCGGACTACAGCGAGCCTCTCACGCCGCCGCACTGGCGGCTACCCGTCGATCCGTCCGCCGAGGCGCCGGAGGGCTACACCGAGGATGACCGCGGCAAGCCGGGCGGCTTCATCGGTGACCCGGACGTGATGGACACGTGGGCGACCTCCTCGCTCACTCCGCAGATCGCCGGCGGCTGGGAGCGGGACGAGGACCTGTTCCGCCGGGTCTTCCCGATGGACATGCGCGCGCAGGGCCAGGAGATCATCCGTACCTGGCTGTTCTCCTCTGTGGTGCGTAGCCACCTGGAACATGGCGCGCTGCCGTGGCGGGACGCGGTCATCTCCGGCTGGATCCTGGATCCGGACCGCAAGAAGATGTCCAAGTCCAAAGGGGCGGTGGTCACACCGATGGGCCTGCTGGAACGGCACGGCTCGGACGCGGTGCGGTACTGGGCCGCCTGCGGCCGCCCCGGCACGGACCTCGCCATCGACGAGGGCCAGATGAAGGTGGGGCGCCGGCTGGCCACGAAGATCCTCAACGCCTCGCGGTTCGTGCTCGGGCTCGGTCTTCCCCGGCCCGCCGGACGCACGCCTGGCAACGCCGCCGGCTCGCTGCGCTCGCCGGTGGCCTGCCCGCTGGACAAGGCGATGCTCGCTCGCCTGTCCACTGTGGTCGACGAGGCGACGGCCGCGTTCGAGCAGTACGACCACACCGGCCCGCTGGTCGCCACGGAGGCGTTCTTCTGGACCTTCTGCGACGACTACATCGAGCTGGTGAAGGACCGGGCGTACGGGTCCGGGGACGCCGCCGAGTCGGCGCGGGTCGCGCTGGTCACCGCGCTCTCGGTCCAGCTGCGGCTGTTCGCGCCGTTCCTGCCGTACGTGACGGAGGAGGTGTGGTCCTGGCAGGTGGGCCCGGAGGGCCGGCAGGCGCGCTGGCGGTACGGGTCGGTGCACCGCGCCCCGTGGCCGACCCGGCACGAGCTGACCCAGATCGCGCCGGACGGTGACGGCCGGGTCCTGGACGTGGTGGGCCAGGCGCTGCGGCAGGTGCGGCGGGCCAAGTCGGAACGCAGCCTCTCCATGCGTACCGAGGTGCCGATCGCCGAGGTCCTGGGCCCGGCGGCCGAGCTCGACCTGCTGTCGCAGGCGGCGGACGACCTGCGGGCTGCGGGCCGGATCGGCAGGCTGGACCTGTTGCCGGGCCGGACCGACGAACTCGTCGTCGCCTGCGCCTTCTGAGCGGTCCGCCGTCCCCGTCGATCCCACCGTCCCCGTCGATCTAGGAGTTGTGGCGGGTATAAGCCGGGCGAAACGGGCCCACAACTCCTAGATCGACGGGATCTTCGGCCGGTCAGAAGTCGCCGCCGAAGTCCCCGCCGAAGTCACCGGCGAAGTCACCGGCGAAGCCGCCGCCGAAGTCGCCCGCCTCCGCGTAGTCACCGCCGAAGTCGCCGACGTCCCCGCCCTGGTCCACGTCGGCGTAGTCGGCGCCGTCCGCGAAGCCCTCCTGGTAGCCGGCCTCGAACCCGTACCCTGGGTCGCCCCAGGCCGGCGAGAAGAGCGCATCGAAGATCAGCATCGTGCCCACCGCGCCGGCCCCGGCCACCAGCGCGGTCTTCCACCACGGCTCCGAGTACCACCCGGCGGGCACCGGACGGCCCTGCACCCGCCCACCCGGGTAGTAGTACGGCGTGTCGTTGCCCGGGTCGGGCGAGGCCCGGTAGGTGTGCCCCTGGACCTCCACCTCGCGGGGCTTGGTGATCTGGCCGGTGGCCCGGGCGGCGGCCAGCGGCGGCAGTGCCGGGCCGGGGTCGATGCCGAGCGCGATGCGGGCGGCCCGGATGTAGGCGAGCCCTTCCAGGGCGGTCTCCCGGGCCAGCTGGTACTGCGTGACCGTGGTCGCCCGCTCCAGCTGGCCGCCGGCCGCGTTGTACCGCTCGCCCGCGTCGGCCAGCGCCTGCTTCACGGCCGGCTCGTCGCCGTGCAGGTTCATCAGCTGCCCGCCGAGCCGCTCGTACCAGCGCCGCGCGTCCTCGCGCGCGTCGGCCAACTCCTGCTGCCGGCGCTTCCTGCTGCCGAACTGCCACCACATGCCAGCTCCAATCGCCATGACAACCAGGACGCCTGCGAGCACCCACTGCATGGGTACGACGGTACTTGTCGCCCGCCACCGGACCGTCGAACGCCGCCCGCGGATCCCGCACCAGCACCACCAAATATAGTAGGAATTGTCGCTTTTGTTCGCTGGCCAGGCCAGAGGACCCGGGACGGGTGGAGGGCGGGCGTGTCGGGCGGGAAACGTCGTACTGCTTTGGCATGCTCCCGGCGTGGACTTCTCGACCTTGGCCGTGGTGGTGACCTGCCTGGCCGCCGGCGCCGCGCTGGGCTGGCTGGCCGCCCGCGCCCGGGCCGCCGGCGACCTGGCCCGGCTGGAGGCGACGCTGCGCGCCACCCGCGACGGCGAGGCCCGGCTGGAGCAGTCCATGCGCGCCCTGTCGTACGAGGCGACCGCGCAGTCGCAGGAGGCGGTGGCGCGCGCCGTCGCGCCGCTGCACGACACCCTCCGGCGGTACGAGCAGCGGGTGGCGCAGCTGGAGCGGGACCGCCTGGACGCCTACGCCGAGCTGCGCGAGCAGGTGCGATCGATGGCCGACGTCTCCGGCGAGCTGCGCACCGAGACCAAGCAGCTGGTCGCCGCGCTGCGCACGCCCCAGGTGCGCGGCCGCTGGGGCGAGCACCAGCTGCGCCGGATCGTGGAGGCGGCCGGCCTGCTGGAGCACTGCGACTTCGACGTCCAGGTGGCCGGGGCCAACGACCTGCAGGCGGTCCGGCCCGACCTGGTGGTACGCCTGCATGGCGGCCGGTCGGTCGTGGTGGACGCCAAGGCGCCGCTCGACGCCTACCTGTCCGCGATGGAGGCGCGGGACGAGCGGAGCCGGGACGCCCACCTGGACGCGCACGCCCGGCACCTGCGCGGGCACGTGGACGCGCTCGCCGCCAAGTCGTACTGGGCGGCGTTCGAGCCGGCGCCGGAGTTCGTGGTGCTGTTCGTGCCGGCCGACCCGTTCCTGGACGCCGCGCTGCAGCGGGACGCGACCCTTTTGGAGTACGCCTTCTCCCGCAACGTGGTGCTCGCCACCCCGGCCACGCTGGTGGCCATGCTGCGCACCATCGCGTACGCGTGGCGCCAGGAGGCGTTGACCCGCAACGCGTACGCGGTACACACGCTGGCCCGGGAGCTCTACTCCAGACTATCCACAATGGGCGAGCATGTGGCCAGGCTGGGCAGCGCGCTGGGCGGCGCGGTCACCGCGTACAACAAGGCGGTCGGGTCGCTGGAGGCGCGGGTGCTGGTCAGCGCCCGCAAGCTCGCCGAGATGGGCGTCTCCCCGGAGCGGCTGCCGGTGCCGGAACAGCTGGAGATCACGCCGCGCCAGCTCGCCGCCCCGGAGTTCACTGAGGCCTAGCGCGCAGCCGCCGCCCGAGGCGGAACAGGTCCACTGCCGGGCGCAGCAGGAAGCCAAGGCCGATCAGGAACAGCGGGAAGAACACGAACGCCCCCCAGCGGCGTGGCGGGTCGTCGGCGCGGACGATTTTGGTGCCGTTCCTGCGGGTTCCGGTCAGCTCGCGCACCTGCACATCGTGGCCGATGTCCGCCGAGGTGAGCACGGACTGTCCGGTGGAGACGGTGCTGCGCTCGCCCCCGCTCCAGGTCACCTCGGCTGTGCAGTCGTACCAGTAGCCGAAGCCGCTGCCGCTCACCGGTCCGTGCCGCTGGCAGGAGGTTGCCCGGGCCACCCCGGTCCGGCTGACGTCGCCGAAGGCGGCGGTCGCCTGCGTGGCGCTCGCCACGGTCAACGACGCCAGCACCACCGCGACCGCGACCAGCACGAGCAGGACGTCCACGGCGGCCCGCCGGGCCGGCGGCACCGGCGGGCGGGCCGGCAGCGAGATCTCCGGGCTGGGCTCGCCCGACCGTACCGGCGTCGGGCGCGCCGTCTCCGCGCCGGCCGGGGTGATGGGTATCGCGTCCGGGTCGGCGCCGTAGATCATCGGTAGCGACTTCCAGGTCGCCAGCGTCCGCAACCGTCCGGCCGCGTCCCACGACTCCTTGCGGTCGGACCGGTCCAGGGCGGCGGCCAGCGCCAGCAGGTCCTCCGGTGACCGCATCACGCGGGTGTCCAGGTCGGCGAGGTCCACCACGACCGGCATGAGGTCCTCCTCGTCACGGCGGACCTCCAGCACCGGCCAGCGGTTCGACCTGTTCCCGCCGGCCAGCTTCACCCGGCACAGCGCGGTGGCGAGATCCACCTCCTGCCGGTCGTAGCTGTCCTCGACCACCAGCCGGGTGCCCGCGAGGGCGAGCCGGCTGGTGGCCCGCCGCCTGAGGTTGCGGCGGACGAGCCAGGGGACCAGGCAGATCAGCCCGGCGAGCAGCACGCTTCCCGGAAGGGCGAGCAGCCACTCGACCAGGCTCATCCCGTTGCCCCCCAGCTCGGCCGCCAGCCAGCTGACCAGCCCGATCAGGAGTGCCACCCCCAGGACGGCCGTGGCCGCCCCGAAGAACGTGGCTTGACGCAGCATGTCGGCTCGCCGCTGCGGCCCGAGGAAGTCCGACAGCGGGGTCAGGCTGGGAGATGACATCGCGGCTCAGTCCTGGATGGGTTTACTGCCCTCGGTGGCCGCATTGTTCGCGATAGTGACGCGGGGGTACTGCTTGAGCGGTTCTGTCCCGTGCCAACCGGGCACGGTTTCACGCGGGTTGAGCGCCGGCACCTTGAGCCCCGGCACCTTGCCCAGCGCCTTGTCCATCCGCATCTTCATCGCCTCGTCCAGCTCGCCGGCCTTGGTGAAGATCGGCTTCAGCTTGCTGCACAGCTCGGCCAGGCGGCTGATCACCCGGACCAGCTTGCGCAGCCAGTTCGCGATCCGCGTCGACCACTTCGCCACCAGCGCGATGATCTCCGGCACCACCTTGGGGATGAGCACGACGGTCAGCGCCTGCAACGCCTTCGAGATGATGTTGCCGATCGCCTCCGAGATGAGGTCGCGCACGGTCGCCCGCACGGTCGCCACCACGACGCCGCCCATCGTCACCGCACCGCTCACGCCGGCCGCCGCCACCCCGCACGCCTGGAGCATCTCGGCCTCGGCGTTCGCCACGCCGCGGTAGGCGGTCACCGCGGGCGAATGCCACCCGGCGGTGTCCGCACTGACGATCCGCTTCAGCTCCTCGCCCGCGTCCTTCAGTGCCTTTGAGACGTTGCTCCACGTGGCCGAGTACGAGCTGATCACATCTGGGTTACCGGCGAGCTTGTCCAGCGCCTCCCGGAATGGCCGGCAGTGCTCCAGCACCCAGCCGACGCCGGCCGAGATCGCCGCCGCGAGCGGGTCGGCGATCGCGCCGAGCAGGCCGAGAGCCCCGACCGCGCTGTTCGCGATGCCCTCGGCCCAGTCGCCGTTGGAGATGCCGTCATAGGCCGACATCGCGTTGTCGAGGATGCCTGTTCCGCTGTACCAGGTCGTGCTGCTGGTCACCGGCGCGACAAGCGGATTACCTCCCACTGGTCACCGCCCTCCCGCCGACGAGATCGCGTGGGACGCGATCTCGTCGACCAGCTCGAGGTTGTTGGCCATCGTGCGCAGCGCGAGCGCCGTGCCGTCCACGGCCGCCGCGGAGGCGCCGATTCCCGCGATGCCGACGCCTTCCAGCGTGCTGAGGATGGGGACCAGCAGCGGGCTGCACAGCCTGCCGTACGCCTCGGCCGTCATGGACACCTGCGAGGCGGCGCTGCGGGCGGTGTCCACCCGGTTGCCCACCTCCTCGACCCGGCCGGCGTGCGCCCGGATCTGGGATTTCACAACATTGATTTCAGTCACTGGTTACCCCGTCCCCACTTCTGCTCGCTGTACGGGTCTCGGTAGCGGTCGGGATCCTCGGCCTGCTCCTCCGCCGCGGAGCCGAACTTGTCGGTGTATGCCTGGACGACGAAGTCGGCGGTCTCCGACTGCGGCCCCAGCACGCCGGACACGGTCTGGCCGATCGCCTGCGCCAGCTTCGCCTGGGCGCCCTTCGCACAGGCCAGGATCTCGCTGGCCAGCTCCTGCGGGCCCAGCCGCAGCGCGGCCGCGGACAGCCGCAGGTCGGCGAGGCCGCCGGACGAGTCGACGGTGACCGCGATCGCGCCGTCGCGCACCTCGTTGCTCGCTTGCACCGACTCCATCACGGACCGCAACCGATCCGCCTGGGCGAGCTGTTCGTCGATGCGCGCCTCGAACTGGCGCAGCATGTCGTCGGCGTCCGGATACGCCATCGGTCCCTCCCCACGGAAAAAAACCTGCCGGTGGGACCGTAATGGAAAATCGCCGTCTTGTGTGTCCCGTCCCGTCCCGTTCCGGGCCAGGCCGGGCCGGGCCGGGCCGGCGGAATTTACTCCGCGGTGGCGGCCAGCTTCGCGGCGTCGCCGGCCCGGGCCGCCGCGGCGGCGCGGATCTCGCGCTTGAGCTCCCGCGGCAGCGCGAAGGTCAGCTTCTCCTGGGCGGTGGTCACCTCGGCGACGTCGGTGAAGCCGCGTTCGGCGAGGTGGTCGAGCACCTGCATGACCAGATCGTCGGGGACGCTGGCGCCGGAGGTGAGACCGATGGTGGTCGCGCCGTCCAGCCACTCGTCGCGGATCTCGTGCGCGTAGTCGACCAGGTAGCTGGCCTTGGCGCCGGCGTCCAGCGCCACCTCGCTCAGCCGGACCGAGTTCGAGGAGTTGCGGGAGCCGACCACCAGCACCACGTCGCACTGCGGGGCGATCTTTTTGACCACGTGCTGGCGATTCTGTGTGGCGTAGCAGATGTCGTCCGACGGCGGCGACTGCAGCAGCGGCAGCCGCTTGCGCAGCCGGTCCACGGTCTGCATGGTCTCGTCGACCGACAGCGTGGTCTGGGACAGCCAGACCACCTTCGCCGGATCCCGCACCGTGACCTTGTCCACGCCCTCCGGACCGTCCACCAGCTGGATCCGGCCCGGCGCCTCACCCATGGTGCCGATGACCTCTTCGTGCCCATCGTGCCCGATGAGCAGAATGTCGTAATCTTCCGCCGCGAACCGCTTAGCCTCCTGGTGCACCTTGGTCACCAGCGGGCAGGTCGCGTCGATCGCCTTCAGGCCGCGCGCCTTCGCCTGCTCGTACACCTCGGGCGCCACGCCGTGCGCCGAAAAGATCACGATCGACCCCTCGGGGACCTCCTCGTTCTCTTCGACGAAGATGGCGCCCTTCGCCTCAAGCGTGGTCACCACGTGCTTGTTGTGCACGATCTGCTTGCGCACGTAGATCGGCGGCCCGTACAGCTTGAGCGCCTCCTCGACGGTCTGCACCGCGCGATCGACGCCCGCGCAGTACCCGCGGGGCTTGGCCAGGAGCACACGCTTGCGGTTCTGCGCCTCGATCATTCCGCCATCGTACTGGCAGAATGGACCGCACCCGGCAGTGCGCACGGCCACCGGTGAGAATCTGCGACAGAAGGGACCGTGCGCGATGGTCATCCAGAAGTCACCCGGCGAGATTGAGCTGATGGCCCACTCCGGCGCCATCCTGGCCGAGGTGCACGAGGCGCTCGAGCAGGCGGTACGCCCCGGCGTCACCACGGCCGACCTGGACGAGCTCGCCGCCGCCGAGATCGCCGCCCGAGGGGCCAAGCCCTCCTTCCTCGGGTACCGCGGCTACCCGGCCACCCTGTGCGCGAGTGTCGGGCCGCAGATCGTGCACGCGGTCCCGTCCCGGCGGGTACGCCTGCGCGAGGGTGACGTCGTCTCGCTCGACTGCGGCGTGGTCTATGAGGGATATCACTCCGACTCCGCGTGCACGTACGTGGTCGGTGGGTCGGACCATGCCGACGAGCGGACGGCGCGGCTGGTCGAGGCAACCTACGAGGCGCTCTGGGCCGGGATCGCGGCGCTGCGCCCGGGACAGCGGCTTGGCGACGTGTCGTACGCGATCGAGTCGGTGGCGCGGCGGTACGGCTGCGGCGTCGTCGCCGAGCACGACGGCTACTACGTCGGCGGGCACGGCATCGGCCGGCAGATGCACGAGGACCCGATGGTGCTCGGCCGCGGCCGTCCGGGGCGCGGGATGCGGCTGCGCCCCGGCCTGGTCTTCGCCATCGAGCCGATGTTCTGCCTCGGGAACCCGGCATTCCGGCTCGACGCCGACGGCTGGACGCTGAGCACTGTGGACGGATCGGTCGCCGCGCACTGGGAACACACCGTCGCGGTGACCGAGCACGGCCCGCGCGTCCTTACCGCCCGCACCGGGGAGCAGGTTAATAGGCTGGCCGGGTGACGGAGGAACCGCGGTCCACAGCGGAGGAGCCGTGGCCGGTCCGGGTGGTCAGCCAGAAGATCAGCGGCTGGATCGCCAGGCTCGGCTGGGTCTGGGTGGACGGGCAGGTCGCGCAGATCACCCGCCGGCCCGGGGCGACCACGGTCTTTCTCACCCTGCGCGACCCGTCGGCCGATGTCAGCCTCACCGTCACCACCAACCGCGACGTGCTCGACCTCGGCGCGCCCGACCTGGCCGAGGGCGCGCGCGTGGTGCTGCACGCCAGGCCGGAGTTCTACGCCGGCCGCGGCACGCTGAGCCTGCGCGCCGACGAGATCCGCCAGGTCGGGCTGGGTGAGCTGCTGGCCCGGCTGGAGCGGCTGAAGCGGCTGCTCGCCGCGGAGGGCCTGTTCGACCCGGCCCGCAAGCGCCGCCCGCCGTTCCTGCCCGGCCGGATCGGGCTGATCACGGGCCGGGCCAGCGCGGCCGAACGGGACGTGCTGACCAACTCCCGCCGGCGCTGGCCGGCGGTGCAGTTCCGGGTGGTGAACGTGGCGGTGCAGGGCCCGAGCGCGGTACCCCAGATGATCGACGCGCTGCGCGTACTCGACCAGGACCCGACCATCGACGTGATCGTGCTGGCCCGCGGCGGCGGCAGCGTGGAGGACCTGCTGCCCTTCTCGGACGAGGCGCTGTGCCGCGCGGTCTTCGCCTGCCGCACCCCGGTGGTCACCGCCATCGGCCACGAGACCGACGCGCCGCTGGTCGACTACGTCGCGGACGTACGCGCGTCCACGCCGACCGACGCGGCGAAGCGGCTGGTCCCGGATTTCGCCGAGGAGCTGCGCCTGATCCGGATGGCCCGCACCCGGCTGGACCGCGCGGTGGCCGGCCTCCTCGACCGCGAACAGCACCGGATCGAGGCGCTGCGCTCGCGGCCGGTGCTGGCCCGGCCGTACCTGATGGTCGACCAACGGGCGGCGGAGGTGGCCGCGTTGCGCGAGCGCGGCGCCCGCTGCCTGGCCCACCGCCTGGACAGCGCCACGGACGCGCTGGCGCACACCACGGCGCGGCTGCGGGCGCTGTCGCCCGCGGCCACGCTGCAGCGGGGGTACGCGATCGTGCAGCGCGCCGACGGCCACGTGGTGCGGGCACCCGCGGAGGTCGGGGCCGGCGACCCGATCCGGGTACGCCTGGCCGGCGGCGAGCTGGCGGCTAAGGTTACCGAGTCATGAGTGAGCCCACCGGCGCTGGCGCGGCGAGCGCGGAACCCGAGCTGAGCTACGAGCAGGCCCGCGCCGAGCTGGCCGCCGTGGTGGAACGGCTGGAGGCCGGCGGCAGCACCCTGGAGGAGGCGCTGGCGCTGTGGGAGCGCGGCGAGGAGCTGGCCGACATCTGCCAGCGCTGGCTGGACGGAGCCCGCAAGCGCCTGGACGACGCCCGCCAGGCCCGCACCGAGCCCTAACCCCCGCGATCTTGCAGTTGTGTACCCCGGAAAAAGCGACATGTCGGCTTATTTCCGGGAGCACAACTGCAAGATCGCGGAAAACTGACGGTCGGCTCAGCTGTTCAGCATGTCGTACGCGATTTCCGGCGCTTCCCGCGTCTGATCCGCAGGTGGCTTCTGCGCCGGTGCGGCGGAGCCGTAGTCCGAGTACGTCACTTCCAGTTTGTACGGTGCAACATCGCCCGCGGCCGGGATGTCCAGGGTGAGCCTGGTGAGCCGGCCCTGCCCGTCCAACGTGGCGGTGAACGGGATTGCCTTGCCCCGGTCGCCGAGCTTGGTGACGATCTCCTCATCGACCATGCCGGCGTCGGTGGCCTTCGTCAGGTCCACCGTGCCCGAGTACGCGCCGTCACCGGTCTGCTCGACGTCGACCAGGGCGCCGAGAATGAGGGCGGAGCCGCCCGGATCGATCTCGTCGGCATCGCTGAAGTCGATGGTCAACTCCTCCAGCGTCTGCGAGTCCGTGACCTTCGCGGGGTCAATATGCATCCACTCGCTGGGAAGCTTCACCAACTCGCCGATCTCGGAGCCGAAGTCCATCTTGATCCAGCGGTCCTGGCCGACGATGATAAAGCCGACTTTCCCTTCGGCATCGCCGTCCTTGATGGTGATTTCCATCTGCGCGCTCTTGCTCGGCTGGTGCACCGACCCAACGACGGTGGACTCGTGGTCGGCGATCGTGAACTTGAAATTGCCGTCGGCGAGGGCCTTCACCGAGTCGATCAGCGCCTGCCTGGCGTCGACCGGCGCGGCGGACGTACCGGCGGCGGTGCCGTTCGAACCGGTCGAGCTGGGCGAGTCGTCGGCGCATGCGGCGGTGGCCAGGGCCAGGCTGGTGATCATACCCAGGCCAGCGACGACCCATCGGCGGCGATGCATGGAGGATCCTTTCAGGTCAGGTGAGTGCGCGCCATCGTAACCAACGCGCGGGCTACCGCGAGGCCGCCCCAGCCAGGGTGCGCAAATCGGACATCGGCGCCGCTCCGACGACGATGACGGTCCGGGCGGGCTCCAGCAGCACCAGTGCACGCTCCCCCGGCCGGGCGAGATACCGCTGCCAGGTGGTACCGGCGATGTCCAGCTGGCCGTCGGGGCGGGCCTTGCCGGTCAACTCCTGCGGCACCAGCCGGTCGGCCGGCACGTTGCCCTGGACGAGCTGCACGCCGTCACCATCCGGCGTCAGGTAGCCCAGCCGCAGCACCGCGCCGTCGGTACCGCGCTCGAACCGGGCACTGACCGTGCGCCATCCGCTGTCCAGTCCGGTTGGCTCGGCCACCGGAAACGCCCCGACGGCTCGTGCCTCGGCGATCGCCGACGTCGGATCGACCACCACCGGCTCGTCGCCGTCGAACAACACCCGGTAGACCAGCACTCCGAGGATCACGGGCACGAGCAGCACCAGCAGTGAGAGCGCCATGTCGCGGGGCGTACGGCTGGAGCGGCTGGTTTGCGCGGGCGCTGCTGTCTCCACATCACCATCCTGACAAACCCCGGGAGCGTGTCAGGATAGGGCAGCGAGGAGGTGCACCCCGTCATGACCGAGCAGCCACTCCTTCCCCGTAACCCCCAGGATCTCGACCGCAACCTCGCCCTCGACCTGGTCCGGGTGACCGAGGCGGCGGCCATGGCGGCCGGCCGCTGGGTCGGCCGCGGCGACAAGGAGGGCGGTGACGGCGCGGCCGTGGACGCGATGCGCCGCCTGATCAACTCGATCCCGATGCGCGGGGTGGTGGTGATCGGCGAGGGCGAGAAGGACAATGCCCCGATGCTCTACAACGGCGAGCGGGTCGGCGACGGGACCGGGCCCGAGGTGGACGTGGCGGTGGACCCGATCGACGGCACCACGTTGATGAGCAAGGGCATGCCGAACGCGCTCGCCGTGCTGGCGGTGGCCGAGCGCGGCGCGATGTTCGATCCCAGCGCGGTCTTCTACATGGAGAAGCTCGCGGTCGGCCCGGACTGCGCCGACGTGATCGACATCGAGGCCGGGGTATCGGAAAACCTGCGCCGGATCGCCCGGGTGAAGAAGTCCGGCATCTCCGACGTCACCGTCTGCATCCTCGACCGGCCGCGCCACGAGGCCCTGGTGCAGGAGGTACGCCAGGCTGGCGCACGGATCCGGTTCATCAGCGACGGTGACATCGCCGGTGCGATCAGCGCCGCCCGGGAACAGTCCGATGTGGACGTGCTGATGGGGATCGGCGGCACGCCCGAGGGCATCGTCGCCGCCTGCGCGCTGAAGTGCATGGGCGGCGCGATCCAGGCGAAGCTGTGGCCCCGCGACGACGCCGAGCGGGCCAAGGCGGTGGCCGCCGGGCACGACCTGGACCGGGTGCTGACCACCGACGATCTGGTGACCGGCGACAACTGCTTCTTCGTCGCCACCGGCATCACCTCCGGCGACCTGCTGCGCGGCGTGCGGTACCGGTCCGGTGGCGCCTATACCCAGTCCATCGTCATGCGGTCCAAGAGCGGCACCATCCGGTGGATCGACTCGTTCCACCGGCTGGAGAAGCTGCGGCGCTACTCCATGGTGGACTTCGACGGCGAGCCGCTGGCAGCCAAGGCCACGCTCGGCGCCTGAGACACCGAACCCCGGCCCGCGCCCAAGACGCCGAGCCCGGCCCGGTCAGGCCGCGTCGGACGAGTGACCGGGGAACAAGTGCGCCGACGGGTCGATGGCGACCGCGGCGTTGCATATCGCGGTGGCCGCCTCGCCGAAGCCGGTGGCGATCAGCCGCACCTTGCCCGGGTACTCGCAGATGTCCCCGGCGGCGAAGACGCGCGGCAAATTGGTGACCATTGTGGAGTCGACCAGGATGTGCCGCTTGTGCAACTGGAGGCCCCACTCGGCCAGCGGGCCGAGATCCGCGGTGAACCCGAGCGCCGCGACCACCGTGTCGGCCGGCACCGTCTCGGGGTCGCCGTTCTTCACCGTGATCTCGGCTCCAGTGATCCGCTCGTCGCCGATCAGCTTCGTCACCTCGGCGTTGACCACGATGCGCACCGGCAGCTGCTGGACCTTCGCCACTGTCCCGGCGTGTGCGCGGAACTTGTCCCGGCGGTGCACCATGGTCACCGACCGGGCCACCGGGTGCAGCGCCAGCGCCCAGTCGAAGGCGGAGTCGCCACCGCCGACGATCACCACGTCCTGCCCGGCCAGGTCGTCCAGCCGGGGTACGAAGTAGACCAGGCCCTCGCCGGCGAAGCCGTCCGCGCAGGGCAGCCGGCGCGGACTGAAGCTGCCCAGCCCAGCGGTGATGACCACCGCGCCGCACCGGAGGGAGGTGCCGTCGGAGAGCGCCATCACCGGCTTGCCGTCGGAGTAGGTCAGCTCCTGCGCCCGGATGCCGAGCAGGTACTCGGGGTGGTACGGCGCGGCCTGCTCGACCAGGTTCTTCACCAGGTCCCGGCCGCGGATCGCGGGAAAGCCGGCGACGTCGTAGATGACCTTCTCCGGGTACATCGCGGTGACCTGGCCGCCGGGCTCGGGCAAGGCGTCCACCAGCGCCACCGACAGGCCCCGGAACCCCGCGTAGTACGCGGCGTAGAGCCCGGTCGGGCCGGCTCCCACGATCGCGATGTCCACCTCGCGCATGCCCTACCACCGCCGCAACAGTTGTCGAAACGTTCGCAAGATCACCGCTGGTCCCAGTTTGCGATGAACGGTACGGCGGTCAACCGGTAGCCGACAACCGCCGTGGCGCCCGGAACAGCACCGCGGCGATCACCCCGCCGAGGAAGCCGAACAGGTGACCTTGCCAGGACACCGCGGGATCCGCCGCGCCGGGGAGGACGCCGACGACCTGCCAGCCGTAGAGCAGCCCGACCACCACACCCACCCACAGGTGCCACCAGCGCCGCTCGATCATGCCGCGGGCCAGCAACAGCCCGAGGTACCCGAAGATGACGCCGCTGGCACCGACCACCACTGTGTCCGGATCGCCGACCAGCCAAACGCCGACTCCGCTGAATACGGTGATGAACAGCGTGGCCGCGGCGAACCGGCGGGCGCCGGAGGCGAGCACGAACGTGCCGAGCAGGATCAGGGGCACGCTGTTTCCGTAGAGGTGGGCGAAGTTGAGGTGCAGCAGCGGGGCCAGCAGCACACCGTCCAGCCCGTCCAGGTGCCGCGGCCGGATGCCGCCGGTGACCACCAGGTCCTCGGCGAGCCAGTAGTCGAGCAGCTCGACACCGAACAGGACCGGGACCACCCCGCACATCACCACCAGGGCCCGGCCGATCGAGGCGTAGAAGGGCTCGGTGCCGAACCGTGCCGGCGCGTCGTCCTGGGGGCGGAGATCCGCTTGCTCCCCCACCCGCTGGCGCAGCCCGTCCGATGTCACGCCATCGTTGCTACCGCAGCCGGGCCACTAATACCAGCCGGTGTTCTGGAAGTGCTGCCAGGCGCCGCACGGCGTGTCGTACCGGTCCTCGATGTAGTTCAGACCCCACTTGATCTGCGTGGCCGGGTTGGTCTCCCAGTCGTCGCCGTACGCGGCCATCTTGCTGCCGGGCTTCGCCTGCGGGATGCCGTACGCGCCGGACGGGTTGGACGCCTTCGGGTTCCAGCCGCTCTCCCTCGTCCACAGCTTGTCCAGGCACGGCATCTGGTCGAGGTCGAAGCCGGCGTCCAGCATCAGCGCGCAACCGATCGCCCGGTTGCCGCTGTACTCCTTGCAGGAGCTGGGGATCGGGCCGAACGACGGCGGCTTGCTGCTCGCCTCCGCCGCGGCCCGGCGCTTGCGGCTGGCCTCCTCCTCGGCCCGCTTGGCCCGCTCGGCGGCCGCCTTGGCCGCCGCCGCCGCCTTCGCCGCGGCCTGCTGCTCGGCCTCCCGCTTCGCGGCCAGAGCCACCGCCTGCTCGCGCATGCGGGCCTTCATCAGGTCCCGCTCGGCCTGGTCCGCCTGGGACCAGGCCGCCGCCTCGACGCCGGTCTGCTGGGCCGCGCGGTCCTTTCCGAGGTACGCGCCGCCGGCCACGCCCGCGGCGAGCAGCCCGAGGGCCAGGGCGCGGACTCCGAACCGGCTCCACAGCCGACTCACAAGGTCGTCCCTTCGTCGGGGGCAAGGACCCGGCGCGGGCCGCATCGGCGGTGCGGACGCGCCGCGGGCGCCGGCCAGCGGGTGACCTCGGCAAAAGCCGCAAAACGCCCTTCCGGCGGAGCGCCCGTCGCTCACGATTGCGCACAGTGGCGTCCGAGGCAACCGGACTCCCGGGCCTTTGTGAGATGTGGCACGCCGCATTCAACCACAAAAGTGGATAGAAGCCGCAGTAGTTCCCTCGACCTCTCGTTACGCTCCGTACATGACATGACCACTCAGCGCGGGATGTCCTCCAGCAGGTCGGTGACCATCTCGGCGATCGGCGAGCGCTCGGACCGGGTCAGCGTGACGTGCGCGAACAGCGGATGTCCCTTGAGCGCCTCGATCACCGCGGTCACTCCGTCGTGCCGGCCCACCCGCAGGTTGTCCCGCTGGGCGACGTCGTGGGTGAGCACCACCCGCGACCCGGTCCCGATCCGGGACAGCACGGTGAGCAGGACGCCTCGCTCCAGCGACTGCGCCTCGTCCACGATGACGAACGCGTCGTGCAGGCTCCGGCCCCGGATGTGCGTCAGCGGCAGCACCTCGAGCATGCCCCGGGCCGCGATCTCCTCCAGCACGTTCTCGTGCACCAGCGCGCCGAGCGTGTCGAAGACCGCTTGGGCCCACGGCGACATCTTCTCCGCCTCGCTGCCTGGCAGGTACCCGAGCTCCTGCCCGCCCACCGGGTAGAGCGGCCGGAAGATGATCACCTTCTTGTGCTGGCGGCGCTCCATGACCAGCTCCAGGCCGGCACACATGGCCAGCGCGGACTTGCCGGTGCCGGCGCGGCCGCCGAGCGACACGATGCCGATCGACTCGTCCAGCAGCAGGTCCAGCGCGATCCGCTGCTCGGCCGACCGGCCGTGCAGCCCGAACGCCTCCCGGTCGCCGCGCACCAGCCGTACCGTCTTGTCGGGCATGATCCGGCCGAGCGCCGAGCCGCGCGGCGACTGCAGGACCAGGCCGGTGTGCACGGGCAGGTCGACTGCCTCATCGGCATTCCCGCCCGGCAGGTCGGCGATCTGCACCGCCTCCCCCGCGTACAGCGCCTTGATCTGGTCCTCGGTCAGCTCCAGGTGGGCCATCCCGGTCCACGTCGGGTCGCTGGCCTGCCCGTGCCGGTACTCGTCGGCGACCAGGCCGACGGCGGCCGCCTTGACTCGCAGCGGCATGTCCTTGGTGACCAGCGTGACGTCCCGCCCCTCGGCCGCCAGACCCAGGGCGACCGAAAGGATCCGGGCGTCGTTCGCGGCCACCTCGCGCCCAGCCCAGGTGCCGCTGTCGCCGCGGAAGCCGGGCGGCAGCACGGTGGGGTCCGCGTGGTTCAGCTCCACCCGCAGCGTGCCGCCCTGGTCGTTGACGGGCAGCGGCTGGTCCAGCCGCCCATGCTTGACCCGCAGCTCGTCGAGCCGGCGCAGCGCCTCGCGGGCGAACCAGCCGAGCTCGGGGTGATGCCGCTTGCCTTCCAGCTCGGAGATGACCACGAGTGGCAGCACCACCTGGTGCTCGGCGAAGCGGTGGAAAGCCGCCGGATCAGACAGCAGCACGGAGGTGTCCAGCACGTAGGTGCGGGCGCCGGGCTGGGCTTCAGTGCCGGGCTGGGCTTCAGAAGAGGTGGGCGGCGAGTCCGGGACGGTCTCGGGGAATCCCGCTGACTGGGTGGTCGCGCGATCGGTCACGGGCTGCTCCGGCGGGCGTGCACCTCGCCCGCGATCGGCCTCGGCCGGGTGCCCGGTCGATGGGGCGCGGTGCTGGCCCCGTCACGTAATGGTCCGGGCCCGCCGGCTGGCTTGGGATGTCCCCACGCCATGTCTAGACGCTAGCGGCAACAGGCCAGGTGGAGCCAGTAAACAAGGCGTTACGCGTGTCGCCGACCGAGTCATCCCGCCCGCAGCGCGGCTCAGCTGCCGTAGCGGCGCTGCCGGCTGGCGTACGACCGCAGGGCGCGCAGGAAGTCCACCCGGCGGAAGTCCGGCCAGTTCGCGTCGCAGAAGTAGAACTCCGAGTACGCGCTCTGCCAGAGCAGGAACCCGGACAGCCGCTGCTCCCCGCTGGTCCGGATGATCAGGTCGGGGTCGGGCTGGCCCTTGGTGTAGAGGTGCTCGGCGATGTGGTCCACGTCCAGCACCTCGGCCAGCTCCTCGATGGTCCCGCCGGCCCGGGCGTGCTCATACAGCAGCGAGCGCACGGCATCGGCGATCTCCCGCCGGCCCCCGTACCCGACCGCGATGTTCACCTGGGCCCCGCCAGTGCGCCCGACCGTCTGCTCGGCGGCCGCCTTGAGCGCGGCGGCGGTCTGCGCCGGCAGCAGGTCCAGGGCGCCGACCGTGCGCAGCTGCCACGGGTTGCCCGGCGCGGCCAGCTCACCGACGAGGTTCTCGATGATGCGCAGCAGCGGTTCCAGCTCCGCCGCCGGCCGGCTGAGGTTGTCCGTGGAGAGCAGGTAGAGCGTGACGTGCGCGATCCCCGCCTCGTCGCACCACCCCAGCAGGTCCAGGATGCGCCGCGCACCCACCCGGTGGCCGTCGTTGGGGTCGATGTACCCCATGTCCCTGGCCCATCGGCGATTGCCGTCGACCATGACGCCGACGTGCGCCGGGCGCGGCTTACCGGCCAGCCAGGAGGTGAGCCGCCGCTCGTACAGGGAGTAAGGGAGATCGCGCAGTCGCACGCCACGCAGCCTACCCACGGCGGCCCAGTTCACTCCATGCCTTGCCGGCGCCCCTTCGCGGCGGAGGCATCACTCGATGCCGAGGCGGGCCTTCAACGCGTCCAGCTCGGCCCACAGCACGCCCGGCAGCTTGTCGCCGAACTTGCTGAACCACTCCGCGACTTGCGGGATCTCCTCGCGCCACTCGTCCGGATCGACCCGCAGCGCGGCCTCCACGTCGGCGACCGGTGTGTCCAGGCCGGACAGGTCGAGCGCCTCCACCGGTGGCACCAGGCCGATCGGGCTCTCCACCGCCGGGGCGGTGCCCTCCAGCCGCTGCACCACCCACTTGAGGACCCGGCTGTTCTCCCCGTAGCCCGGCCACAGGAAGCGGCCGTCCTCGCCGCGCCGGAACCAGTTCACGTAGAAGATGCGCGGGAGCTTGGCCGCGTCGCCGCTGGCGCCCTTGCCCATCTCGATCCAGTGCCGGAAGTAGTCGCCGGCGTGGTAGCCGATGAACGGCAGCATCGCCATCGGGTCCCGGCGCACCACGCCCACCTGGCCGGTCGCCGCCGCGGTGGTCTCGCTGGACAGCGTCGCGCCGAGGTACACCCCGTGCACCCAGTCCCGCGCCTCGGTCACCAGCGGGATCGTGGTCTTACGCCGGCCGCCGAACAGGATCGCGTCGATCGGCACGCCCTTCGGGTCCTCGTACTCGGGTGCGAGCACCGGGCACTGCTTGATGGGGGTGCAGAACCGCGAGTTCGGGTGGGACGACAGCTCGCCGGAGTCGGGCGTCCAGTCCCGGCCGCGCCAGTCGGTCAGGTGCGCCGGCGGCTCGCCCATCCCCTCCCACCAGACGTCGCCGTCGTCGGTGAGCGCCACGTTCGTGAAGATCGAGTTGCCGCGGGCCAGCGTACGCATGGCGTTCGGGTTGGTCTTCCAGTCCGTCCCGGGCGCGACGCCGAACAGGCCGTACTCGGGGTTGACCGCGTAGAGCCGGCCGTCCTCGCCGAAGCGCATCCACGCGATGTCGTCGCCCAGGGTCTCGACCGTCCAACCTGGAATCGTCGGCTCCAGCATGGCCAGGTTGGTCTTGCCGCAGGCGGACGGGAACGCCGCGGCGATGTAGTGGGTGCGCTTCTCCGGCGAGGTCAGCTTGAGGATGAGCATGTGCTCGGCGAGCCAGCCCTCGTCCCGCGCCATCACGCTCGCGATCCGCAGCGAGTAGCACTTCTTGCCCAGCAGGGAGTTGCCGCCGTACCCCGACCCGTACGACCAGATCTCCCTGGTTTCCGGGAAGTGCGAGATGTACTTGGTCTGGTTGCACGGCCAGGGCACGTCCGCCTGCCCGGGCGCGAGTGGCGCGCCGACCGAGTGCAGGCACGGCACGAACGGCGCCCGGTCGCCCATCTTCTCCAGCACCGCGGCGCCCATCCGGGTCATGATGTGCATGGAGACCACGACGTACGCGCTGTCGGTGATCTCCACGCCGAACATCGGCTGCTCCGCGGTGAGCGGACCCATGCAGAACGGGATGACGTAGAGGGTGCGACCGCGCATGCAGCCGCGGTAGAGGTCGGTCATCACCCGCTTCATCTCGGCCGGCGCCATCCAGTTGTTGGTCGGGCCGGCGTCGTCCGGGTCCACTGAACAGATAAAGGTGCGCTCCTCGACGCGCGCCACGTCGGTCGGGTCGGTGCGGGCCCAGAACGAGTTGGGCTTGCGCTCGTCGTTGAGGCGCACCAGCGTGCCGGATGCCACGAGCTCGTCGGTGAGCCGACGCCACTCCGCCTCGGAGCCGTCACACCAGACCACCCGTTCGGGCGTGGTGAGTTCGGCGACCTCGCGTACCCAGGCGATCAGGGCGGCATGGTTGGTGGGGGCGGATTCGAGCCCTGGGATGACAGCCGGCGCAGCCATGACACTTCTCCTCGCGGTCGGCGATGACCTTGCCCCGTTTCGCGGTACGACGATCCCGTCGCACAGCAGCACAGGGGAGTTCAGCCCAGCGTAAGCCGGAATGGTGTAACGGGCATCACGTGAGTTAGTGAACCTCTGCACAAGCTTCGGCGGCGATGCTTTCGCACGCACATTTTCACGCTCTCATGGACAGAACTGCGCAAGGTCTCCGCCGCCAGCGCCGGGGGGCACCGGGTCCAGGGGCAACCGGTACTCTCATCCTGTGTCCGTACCTACCGCGGGCCTCATCGCCCGGCTCCGCGACCGGTTCGGCCATCTGGTCCATGAGCTGGGCAAGTTCGGCGCCGTCGGCGCCGCTTCCTACCTGGTCGACCTGGGCGTTTTCAACGCGTTCCGGGATCCGCTGGGCGCGATGTGGGCCAAGGTGGTGTCGACCGCGATTGCGGCGACCCTCGCGTTCGCCGGCAACAAGCTGTGGACGTGGCGCCATCGCGAGCATGCCAAGCTGCACCGGGCGTACCTGTTGTACTTCTTCTTCAACGCCATCGGCCTGGCGATCAGCCTGTTCTGCCTGTGGTTCAGCAACCACGTGCTCGGTGCCGAGTGGCCGGAGATCTTCCGGACCCGGCTGGCGGACAACATCTCGGCCATGGTGGTCGGCATGACGCTGGGCACGATGTTCCGGTTCTGGTCATACCGGACTTTCGTCTTTGTGGCTCGTTCGGAACAGCCTGTAGCCGAACCGGTCACCGAGGGCGCATGGAAGAGCTAACCTTACTGGGAAGATCCTAACAATCCGGGCCGTGGGCCCCGGCCCCATGGTGGCGCTCACGTATGGTGGCCGAATGGGCGTAGTGCGATTGCGGCGAGTGTCGCGGTCACTCACCGGCAGGTGGCGGAGGCTCCTTCACGAGGGGTCGAAGTTCGGCGTCATCGGCGCCTTCAACCTGGTCCTGAACTACGCGGTATTCAACCTCCTGGTGCTGACACTGTTCGCCGACGGCCAGCTCAAGGCGAACGTGGGAGCCACCATCGTGGCCACCACCAGCTCGTACTTCATGAACCGGTACTGGACGTTCCGGGACCGGCCGAAGTCCACGCTGCACCGCGAGTACGCCCTGTTCTTCCTGTTCAACCTCGCTGGCATGCTGATCGAGCTCGGGGTGCTGGGGCTGGCCAAGTACGGCCTGGGCGTCACCACACTGTTCGCGCTGAACGTGGCCAAGGGGTTCGGCATCGGTCTGGGCATGGTCTTCCGGTTCTGGACCTACCGCGCCGTCGTGTTCCGCGACGCCCCAGTCGCCACGTCCGGGACGTTCTACGCGGCGGGTCCGACCCCGCCCGCCGGCTCCGACCTGACCTACCGGACGCTCGCCCCGACCGAGCCCGAGCACCCGCCGGCTCCTGCGGCGCCGCGCGGCCGCCGCCCGGTGGCGGCGGAGTTCGCCCACCTCACCGGGCCCCTGGAGAACGAGCTCGACCCGCCGCTGGACGCCGCGATCCAGGCCGAGCTGGACGCCGCCGACACCGAACTCACGGCGAACCGGACCACCCAGCGCTGACGGCGGCCCGGTCCGGCCGTCAGCGTTCGGCCCTGCCGTCACGCGTCGATTGCATGATCTCCCGCATCTCGTCCTCGCCGAGGGTGTTGCGGTCGTGGTCCTGCTCGGTCAGCTCGTAGAGCGTGGTCTGCACCCGCTCCACGTGCGGGATGTCGGTGAGCACCGTCTGCCCCCGCTCGCCCGCGGACTCGATGGTCAGCGTGCCGCAGCCGAGCAGCCGCTCGACCAGGGTCTGGTTCATGCTGTGGTCGTTGACCCGGTTGAGCGGGATGTCGCGCCGGTGCCGGGAGAAGACGCCGGTCTGCAGGAGCACCCGTTCCGTGGTGAAGACGTAGTGCGTGCTCCGCCAGACGATGTACGGCCACAGGCTGCGCCAGACCACCAGCACCAGGGCAATTGCCGCGATAGCGTACAGACCGACCATACCGCCGGTCCCGCCGGGCAGGAGCACCCAGCCGGCGACCACCGCGGCGACGGCCAGGGCCAGCACGAGCACCGGCAGGATCAACGCCTTCCAGTGGGGATGCAGGTGCAACGCGACGCGCTCGTCCTTGGTGAGCACGTCCTCCGGGAAAGCCACCTCAACCTCCTACTTTCGCTGTCGGGGTGACGGTAGCCGCTGGGCGCACGTTTTTGGCGTCACCGGACGTGCCGGATGTCGCCGGCGGCCACCGCCCGGTCCCGGCCATCCCCGGTACGCACCACCAACCGGCCATCGGAGTCCAGCTCACGGGCCGTACCGGTCAGCTCGCCACCGTCCGGCAGCAGGATCCGCACCCGCCGACCCAGCGTGTCGCAGTGCCCGGCGTACGCGGCCGCCAGGCCGCTGCGATCCGGATCGCCGCCGGCTCGCCGCCACCGCTCGTACCAAGCGGCGAGCGACCGCAGCAGCGCCCGCAGGAGCAGATTCCGGTCGGTGGTCGCGGCCCCGGCGAGCGCGAGCGAGGTAGCGGCCAGCCCGTCCCCCTCCTCCGCCCTCGGGTCCCGTCCGGTACTGGCCAGCAGCTCGTCTTCGCGGAGGGTGACGTTGAGCCCGATCCCGACCACCACGGCGGGCGGCTCGGTGCCCGGAACCACCTCGGCCAGGATCCCGGCGCACTTGCGGCCGCCGACCAGCAGGTCGTTGGGCCACTTCAGCACGGCGTCCACCTCGGCCAGGTGGCGCACCGACTCCACCAGCGCCACCCCAGCGAGCAGCGGCAGCCAGCCGTACCGCCCGATGGGCACGCCTTCCGCCACCGTGCCCGCCGCCCGGTCGCCTGGCGTGCCGGCCCGGTTCGGCTCCACGTTGCCGGGCACACCCGGCCGCAGCAGCACGCTGACCGCGAGCCCTGCCCTCGCCGGGGAGGTCCAGCCACGGCCCAGCCGGCCCCGCCCGGCGGTCTGCAACTCGGCCACCACCACCAGACCCTCCGGCTCACCGGCCTGGGCGGCGGCCACCGCGTCCGCGTTGGTCGAACCGGTCTCGGCGCGCAGGTCCAGCCGGGTCCACAGGCCGCCCGGCACCACGAGCGCCCGGCGCAGCCCGGCCGCGTTCAGGGGCGGCCGGCTCAGATCGGTGTACGGGCTACCGGACACCCACCAACCCTACGGGCCGGCGTGCGGCGGGCAGCACGGGCCGCCCGGGCGCTGGCCGGCGGCCCGGGCGCTGGCCGGCGGCCCGGGCGCTGGCCGGCGGCCCGACCGCCCGTCGTTACGATCCGGGAGTGAGCGGGCAGCAGGCAGAGCAAGCGATCGACATCCACACCACCGCGGGCAAGATCGCGGACCTCGCCCGGCGGGTGGACGAGGCGGTGCACGCCGGCAGCGCGCGGGCCGTGGAGAAGCAGCACGCACGCGGCAAGAAGACCGCACGGGAGCGGATCGACCTCCTGCTCGACCCCGGTTCCTTCGTGGAGCTGGACGAGCTGGCCCGGCACCGGTCCACCAACTTCGGCCAGGAGCGCAACCGGCCGTACGGGGACGGCGTGGTGACCGGATACGGCACGGTGGACGGTCGCCAGGTGTGCGTCTTCGCGCAGGACTTCACCGTGTTCGGCGGCTCCCTCGGCGAGGTCTTCGGGGAGAAGATCGTCAAGGTGATGGACCTGGCCATGAAGATCGGCTGCCCGGTGATCGGCATCAACGACTCCGGCGGGGCACGCATCCAGGAAGGCGTCGTCTCCCTCGGCCTCTACGGCGAGATCTTCTTCCGTAACGTCCGGGCCAGCGGCGTCATCCCGCAGATCTCCCTGGTGATGGGCCCGTGCGCCGGTGGCGCGGTCTACTCACCGGCGGTCACCGACTTCACCGTGATGGTCGACCAGACCTCGCACATGTTCATCACCGGCCCCGACGTGATCAAGACGGTCACCGGCGAGGACGTCGGCTTCGAGGAGCTGGGCGGGGCGCGCACCCACAACACCCGCAGCGGGAACGCGCACTACCTGGCCGCCGACGAGGAGGACGCCATCGACTACGTCCGGGCCCTGCTGTCGTACCTGCCATCCAACAATGTGGACGATCCGCCGGCCTACCCGGCCGAGGCCGACCTGACCGTCACCGACGCGGACCTCGAGCTGGACAGCTTGATCCCGGACTCGGCGAACCAGCCGTACGACATGCACCGGGTCATCGAGCACGTGGTGGACGACTTCCTCGAAGTGCAGCCGCTGTACGCGCAGAACATCGTGGTCGGCTTCGGCCGGGTCGAGGGCCATTCGGTCGGTGTGGTGGCCAACCAGCCCATGCACTTCGCCGGCTGCCTGGACATCGCGGCCTCCGAGAAGGCCGCCCGGTTCGTCCGCACCTGCGACGCCTTCAACATCCCGATACTCACCTTTGTGGACGTCCCGGGCTTCCTGCCGGGCACCTCCCAGGAGTGGGACGGCATCATCCGCCGCGGCGCGAAGCTGCTCTACGCGTACGCCGAGGCGACTGTCGGAAAGCTCACCGTCATCACGCGCAAGGCCTACGGCGGGGCGTACGACGTGATGGGCTCCAAGCACCTCGGCGCGGACCTGAACTTCGCCTGGCCAACCGCCCAGATCGCGGTCATGGGGGCACAGGGCGCGGTGAACATCCTCTACCGCTCGGAGCTCGCCGCCGCCGCCGATCCGGCGGCTCTGCGGGCCGAGCTGATCAGCGAGTACGAGGACACGCTCGCCAACCCGTACATCGCCGCCGAACGAGGCTATGTGGACGCGGTGATCCGGCCATCCAGCACCCGGGCGCACATCGTCCGCGGGCTGCGGATGCTGCGCACGAAGCGCGAGACGCTGCCCCCCAAGAAGCACGGCAACATCCCGCTGTAGCCGCCCCGGCTAGGTGGGCAGCCACGGGCTGGTGAGCAGCGCCGCGCCGAGGACCAGGGCGGCGAGGTTGACCAGCCCGAACAGGCCGACCCAGAGCAGCCCGGGCACCCGGGTCAGGCGGGCCAGCTGGTCGGCGTCGGAGTCCCGCAACTCGCCGCGGCTGCGCAGCCGCTGCAGCTCGCCGACCGGTCGGACCCCGCCGAGCAGGAGGAACCACACCCCCGCGTACGCGAAGCCGGCCTGAACCTCCGGCGAGGCGAACCAGGAGACGGCGAAGACCACGCCGCCGGTCGCCACCACCGAGACCACCCCGAACGCGTTGCGGATCATGACGAGCATCGCCAGCAGCAGCACCACGCTGACCCACAGCAACAGCGTGATCCGGTTTCCGGCCAGCACCCAGGCGCCGGCCACCCCGAGCAGGGAGGGAGTGAGGTAACCGGCCAGCAGGGTGAACGCCATCCCGGGACCGGTCGGCCGGCCGGCGGACACGGTCAGTCCGGAGGTGTCCGAGTGCAGCCGGATGGACCGCAGCCGTCGGCCGGTCAGCAGCGCGGCCAGCGCATGCCCTCCTTCGTGGGCGATGGTGATGGCGTTGCGCAGCACCCGCCAGGGCCGGCGGACCGTCACGCCGGCCAGCGCGGCCGCGCCGGCCCCGGCGACCAGCGCCAGCGGCGGGTCCGGTTGCGCGCCGAACAGCTGGTCCCACACGTCGGTCAGCTGCCCGGTCAGGTGGAGTCCGTCCGGCGACATAGCCGGCGAGCCTACCGGGCGTGGCTATGGCCGGCGGACAGCCGGCCGCGGAGGGCGTCCGCCCCGATCGGCCCCGGGCACGGAAGGCGTCAGCCGCGCGGACGGAAGCTCTGCGCGATCAGGCGGAAGTCGTCGAGGTTGGCCGACCACTGTGACTCGGGTGTGGACCAGTAGATGGCGTACGCCTGGTGCGGCGAGGTGATGAAGCCGCGGTTGACGACGTGCATCCGGCCGCTACGGGCTCGATACGTGAACTCCCAGTCGGCGGCCTTCACGAAGTAGTCGACCGCGACGATCCGCACCCGCCGGTAGTCGTCCCAGTCGCCGGCCGCGACCCGGTTCGCCTCCTGCCGCCGCCAGTCCTTGACCGGGTCGGGCTTGGGCCGGTTGGTCTGGTCGATGCCGAGCACGCGGCCGCCGCCCGGCTCCCGGAAGTACACCATGGAGCCCCGCCGGCTCATCTTCCAGCCGACCGGCACCGCCACCGCGAACCCCGTCCGGTCACGGTAGAGCCGCCAACCCTGCGGCAGTCCGGCGCCGTTGCCCGCTGATCGCGGGGTCGTGCCGGCGGTGCTCGGGTGCTGCGCCGCGCCGGTCGCGGCCGCGGCACCACCACCGCTGTCGGCACGCGGCGTGGCGCCGGAGTTCCCGCGCTCACCCTGGGACTCGCGGTTCGCCGTCAGCGCGGCCACGGCCAGCACCAGAGTCACGACCACCCCGATCGCGGCCGCAACCCACAGCCATGCGCGGCGGCGCGGGCGCGCGGGCGGTGGCTCGGGCACCGCCGCCGCGCCGATGACGGCATGCGCCGGCATCCGGGGACCGGGAACGATCGGTACAACGGTGTCGGCCGGGAGAGGCCCATCGCCGCCGTCTGCCGCGGACAGCGCGAGGGGCGGGTTCCGGTCAGCGTGCTCGGTCTCCGGGGTGCCGGCCGGCTCGGTACCGCCTGCCGCTGCCTTCCCGGTCTCGTCTCCGGCTCCGGCGTCCTGGCTCTCGAGGTCCTGGACATCGCCGTCTTGAGTCCTCAAGTCCGGAGTCCAGGTGGGCCCGACGCTGCCGTTCGCCGCGCCGCCGTCCGCGATCCCGGCCTGGGCGGCCGGGGCATCCGCGGTCCCGGCCTGGGCGACCTGGGCATCGGCGGTCCGGGTCTGGGCGGGAGGTGGCATCCCCGCGTCGAGACCCTGCGCTTCGATACTCTCGCCGGCCTCCTCGGCCCCGGCCGCCGCAGGCCGCGCAGAAGTCGCGGTCGCACCCGGCATCCGCGGTGCTGGTCCGGCGCTGGGCGATGCCGGTCTGGCGCTGGGCGATGCCGTCCCGGTCGCCATCGGCCCCGGCGCCGGCGCTTCGGCAGGTCCGACCCGCCCGGTTCCCGAGGCTCCGGTTACCGGTGTGGGCTTACCCGGAACGCCCGGATCCTTCCGCAGACCACCCAGGGCAGCCCCGGCCGCGGCGGCGAACGTGTCCGGACCTGGCGGGCGCCGCAGGCGGACCACCGGGTACGGCGCCCGCCCCGACTCCATCCGGGACCGCCGGCCCGCGGCCCGCAGCAAGAGGCGCTCCGCCTCGGCCGGTGTGATCCGGTCGGCCGGATTCTTGCGGAGCAGGCCGTTGAGCAGGGGACGCAGCGGCCCGGCCTGCTTCGCCGGCGCCGGCGGCTCGGTGGCCAGCGCGGCGAGCGTCGCGATCGCAGTCGGTCGGGCGTACGGCGACTGCCCTTCGACGGCCGCGAAGAGCGTGGCGCCGAGCGACCACATGTCGGCCTCGGGACCGGCGCTGCCGTCCCTGGCCCGCTCCGGTGCGAGGTACGCCGGGGAGCCGAGCACCAGCCCGGTCCGCGTCACCACCGGATCGCCGGGGACGGTCGCCAGGCCGAAGTCGGTGAGCACCACCCGGCCGTCGTCGCCGAGCAACACGTTGCCCGGCTTGACGTCCCGGTGCAGCACACCGGCCCGGTGCGCGGCCCGCAGTGCGGCGAGGACGCCGAGCCCGATGTCCACCACACGGGGGACCGGGAGCGGGCCGTCGGTGGCCAGGACCTGCTGCAGCGACCGGCCGCGCACGTACTCCATGACGATCCACGGGTCGCCGTCGCTGCCCAGTACGTCGAAGATGCGTACCACGTTGGGGTGGGTGAGCCGGGCGATGGCCCGCGCCTCGCGCAGCGTCCGTTCCCGCATCTCCTGGCGTTCGCCGGGAGTCAGCCCGGTCGGCGGCACGATCTCCTTGATCGCCACGTGCCGGTGCAACAGGTCGTCGCGGGCCAGCCACACCCGGCCCATGCCACCCTGGCCGAGCTGCTCCAGCAACCGGTAGCGTTCGGCCACGACACGGAGGGGTTGGACCGGGGACATCCGATCAACCGTACCCCGCGCGGCACTCGGCGACTGCGTAGCGTCCCAAAGCGTATACGAACCGATAGCAGTAAGCTCATCTCGATGCCAGAGATCGCCAGGGACCCCGGGGAGACCGCGCCGGAGCCGCTGATCCGGGTGGTCCGCGGAGCGCCCACGCCGGAGGAGGTTGCCGCCCTGGTCGGCGTACTGCTCCGTCATTCGCGACCGACAGCTGCACCGCCTTCGGTCGTCTCGCTGTGGGCGGCGTCGGCCCGCCCCGGCGCCACCCGTCCGGCCAGCTGGCGGACTGGAGCGCGGCCAGGTGTCCGGGTGATTTGAGATGACTTCATCCGCGGACGGCACGGTCGGGCGGGCGTGACGGGGCTGCGCGGAATTGCCCTGACCCGATAACCTGACCGGAGCTTTCTGTCCAAACCAGTCGCAGCTCCGGCTGCCCGATGCCCGACGCCTGGGGAGGGGCGCGATGGGGATTCCCGACGAAGACCGCGGTCCAAGCTGGCTACGCGACTACGGGACGCTGTACGACATCGGTGGCACCTCGGGCACCGGCGGCGACAGCGGGACCGGGGTCAAGGTGGATATGCCGGCGATGAAGGATTTCGCCGCCGCCCTGCGGAAGAACCTTCAGGAGGACTACAGCCCGCATGCGCGGAAGGTCTTCGCCGACCTGGGCGAGCCGCCCGAGGGCCAGCTGAACTTCCTGGAGCTGTGGGAGGTGCTGGAGCAGCACCAAAAGGTCCAGCAGGTGGCCACCGACAACGTGGCCAACCACGGCAACGGTGCGATGGTCTTCGCCTCCGCCGCCGAGAAGATCAGCGAGGAGTACCGCAACGCGGACGCGTACGCTGCCGCCCGGATGGCTGACATCCACAAGTATCTCGGTACCACTCCGCAGCCGCCGGCGACCGATCCGAGCACCAACAACCCTGGGGCAGGTGCCTGACATGCTGGCTGACGCTGGAGGAGGCGGCCGCGTCGCGACCCCTTGGTTCGACTACGCCCTGCCTCAGATCTGGCAGATCGTCAACGGCCAGGACACCGAGGCCCTGTGGAAGCAGGCGTCGGGCTGGAAGAAGACGGTCGAGCTGACCACGCTCCACAAGTACAACTTGGACCAGTACAAGGAGCAGCTCGCCCAGGCCTGGCCGCCGGGGCGCAGCGAGGCGGCCAGCGCATACCTGGCCGAACTGGACAAGCTCATCACCTCGGTGCAGGAGACCCACGACGCGGCGTCGGCCAACTACAGCGCGGTGGTCTCGATCGCGCTCGCGCTGAGCGACGCGAAGTACAAGCTGAAGCCGCTCTACGAGGAGTACCAGGAGAACGAGCGCAAGCTCGCGGCGTACCGCCAGCAGGTCGACGCGTACAACTCGGACGCGACTGCGATGCCGCAGCCGTCACCTGGACCCTCGCCGGTCAAGGAAGGCCGCCAGGAGGAGCTGAACAACCAGGCGCGCTCCATCATGTACCGGATCGGCAACGAGATCACGACCGCCGGCGCCGCCCTGAAGCCGCCGCGGCCGTACCAGCCGCCGAAGCCTGGTCTCCGGGACTCCGATGGGGGAGGCGATCCCAGTGGCGGAGCGGGCTCGGCCGGCGGCGGGGCTCCCTTGCTGGTTCCACCGGTGGTCCCCCCGGTCCGGCCGGCGCCGTCCTTCGACCCACCGCCGGCCAACCTCCAGCCCGTGCCGACGCCGAGCGCGCCCACAGGCATCGGGCAGGGACCGATCCTCGGTGGGACTCCGACCACGCTGCCGCCGCCCCCACCTCCGACGACCACTCCGCAGGTGATCCAACCATCGCCGCCACCGCCTCCCCCGCCACCGCCTGGGCTTCCGCCCGGTCCCATCCCTCCGGGGTACGGAACTTCCCCAGGCGTACCGCCGAAGATCGGCCTGCCGAACACCGGGCTGATCGGCACAGGTGGCGGCCCGGGCCCGAAAGGGCTGGGCGGTCTGGTGGGTCGAGGCGGCCCGCGGCCGATGCCGCCGGGTGGTGTCATCGGCGGGCAGCCGGGCGCCGGCCTGGCGCGGCCCGGTGCTGGCCGGGCATTCTCGCGGGTCAACCCGCCGGGCGGCGTGATCGGTGGGTCGCCTGCCGCCGGCAAGCCGGCGGCCCGGGCAGGCGGCGCCGTAGGCAAGCCGGCTCGGACCGGCGGTGCCGCGGGCATGCCGGTTGCCCGTTCGGGTCGGCGGCGGGAAGAGGAAGGAGCGCCGCAGCACTGGGATCCGGACAACCCGTGGGAGACGGAGGAAGGTGTGGCGCCCGTGGTGCTGCCACCGGAGCGACCCCGTCGCCACGACCCCGGACCCGCCATCGGGCAGGCTCGGTGAGGTTGGCAAGGCCAGGCGTGGTCGCGGCGCTCTGCGTCGCGGCCACGCTCGCTGTGCAGCCCGTGCCGGCCCGGGCCGATGCAGTCCGGGAGAAGCAGTGGCACCTGGGCTTCCTCAAGGTCGCCGAGGCGCAGCGGTACTCGCAGGGGCAGGGCATCACCGTCGCGGTGATCGACTCAGGGGTGGACGCCAACCACCCGGACCTGCGGGGCAACGTGCTGGCGGGCGCCGACTTCCTTCCCGAGGGCAGCGGCGACGGACGCCGGGACACCGACGGCCACGGCACGGCAATGGCCGGTCTGATCGCCGCGCACGGCCACGGCAATGGGGCCGGCGCGCTCGGCATCGCGCCAGCGGCAAAGATCCTGCCCATCCGGGCGGTCGTGGGTTACGCCAGCAAGAACACCAACCCGGACGCGGTCGTCCAAGGCATCGACTACGCCGTGTCGCACGGCGCGCAGGTGATCAGCCTCTCGATAGGGGTGGGCCGGTCACAAGCCGTCCGCGATGTGGTCGAACGGGCCCGGAAAGCTGACGTCCTGCTGGTTTCCGCAGCCGGCAACACCACGGATGACCTCTTCGTGCCATACCCCGGCGGCGTTGACGGTGTCCTGACCGTCGCCGCGACCAACCGTCGCGGAGACCACGACCCGATCTCCCTCACCGGCCCGGAGGTCGACATCGCGGCACCCGGTGCGCAGGTGTTGTCGACGAAAAGCGGCGGTGGGTACCGCACCGGGACCGGCACGTCGGACTCGACCGCCATCGTCGCCGGAGCGGCGGCGCTGGTCCGGGCCAAGTACCCGGACCTGTCCGCGGAGGAGGTCATCCACCGGCTGACCGCCACCGCAATCGACAAGGGTCCGCCCGGTCGCGACGAGCAGTACGGCTACGGCGTCCTCAACCTGGTCGCCGCGCTCACGGCGGACGTGCCGGCGGCCGGACAGGTCAACGCGAACGCCAGCGGCACGCCAGCGGCGGGTCCATCCCGGACCACCGCCGCCGCCGCACCCGAGCCCCGGTCTGATGGGACCTCCAGCGGCGGCACCACCGTCGTGGCGCTCGTCGTCCTCGCCGCGCTCATCGCCGGCGGCGTACTCGCGTGGCTGTACACCCGGCGACGGCGCGCAGGCTGAGCATGACCGGATCGGACGGGCCCCCGATCCCCTCCGATGCCCGGCCCGGCGCCGGGTAGCGTTCGAGGGGTGCCCGGACAGAACCAAGCCCCGAAGTTCGTGCTCGCGTCGGCGAGCCCGGCGCGGCTGCGCCTGCTCGCGGCCGCCGGCATCGAGGCCGAGGTGATCGTCAGCGGGGTGGACGAGTCCGTTGTGGAGGCGCCCAGCCCGGAGGAGCTCAGCCTGGTCCTGGCCAGGCTCAAGGCACAGGCGGTGGCCGACTGGGTACGACCCCGCGGCGAGCCGGCCCTGGTGCTCGGCTGCGACTCGGTGCTGGCGTTCGAGGGTGCGGCGCTCGGCAAGCCCGAGGACGCCGGTGAGGCGGTCCGGCGCTGGCAGCAGATGCGGGGCAAGCAGGGCATCCTCTACACAGGACACTGCCTGGTGGACGTCACCACCGGCCGGCTGGCCGAGGAGGTCGCCGGCACGACCGTCTACTTTGCTGAGGTCACGGACGAGGAGATCGAGGCCTACGTGGCGACCGGCGAGCCGCTGCGGGTGGCGGGAGCGTTCACCATCGACGGGCTCGGCGCGGCGTTCGTGGACCGCATCGACGGCGACCCGGGGACCGTCATCGGGCTCTCCCTGCCGCTGTTGCGCCGCCTGCTGGGCCAGCTCGGCCTGCCGATCAGCGCGTTCTGGCGTACCGACGGATAGTGGGGCACGGTCAGTGCCGGCCGTGCCCCACTACCTTTGGGTGCTTACCGAACGCTGCGGGCGAAGGTCCGGGCACCCCAGATCATTGACAGGACGGTCAGGCCGCCGAGGATGAGCAGGGCCTGCCAGACGTGGTCGTCGCCGGGGTTCCCGGCGAAGAGCGCCCGGGTCGCGTCCACCGCCCAGGAGAACGGGTTCCAGTCGGCCAGCCGCTGCAGCCACTTCGGGGCGAAGGTGAGCGGCAGCAGGATGCCGGCGGTGAGCAGGATCGGCTGGAAGATGGTGTTCAGCAGCGGGGCGAGCGCGTCCTCGCTGCGCAGCTTGAGCGCGCCGGCGTAGGACAGCGAGGACATCATCAGCGAGATCAGGCCGATCACCAGGTAGGTGAGGAGCACGTTCCCGAGGGCCACGGAGAGCCCGAACGGGACGGCGAGCACGGTGATGATCGCCGCCTGGACGATCAGCGTGATGACGTCGCGCAGGGACCGGCCGAGCAGCAGGGCGAACCGGTTGACCGGGGTGACCCGGCTGCGTTCGATCACCCCGGCACGCAGCTCGGCGATGATGCCGAAACCGACGAAGCCGCTGAAGAACGCGAGCATCACCAGCAGCCCCGGGACGAACACCCGGTACGCCTCCGCGTCGCTCGTTGCGTCGATCGCCGGCTTCACCAAAGGCGCGAACAGCAGCAGGTAGAACACCGGCTGGATGATCCCGACGAAGACCCAGGCCGGGTTGCGCAGGGACAGCAGGATCTGCCGCTGAAAGATCAACCAGGTGTCGCGAAGCATTTTCATGGGTCAGCTCTCCCGTAGCGAACGGCCGGTCTTGGTCAGGAAAACATCGTCGAGGCTGGGCCGGTGCAGCTCGATCGAGGCGAGCTCCACCCCCGAGCCGTCCAGCGTGCGCAGGATCTGCGGAATCGCGGTCGCGCCGGTGTCCACGAACAGCCGCAGGCCGCCGGACTCGATCGTCTCCAGCTTGTTCACGTACGGCTGGCTGTCCAGCAGCTCGGCCGCCTTCGGCGTCTCGCCGACCGGCATGCCGACCGTCACCACGTCCCCGGCGATCTCCCGCTTGAGCTCGTCCGGGCTGCCCTCGGCGACCACCTCGCCGTGGTCCATGATGGCGATCCGGTCGCAGAGCGCGTCCGCCTCGTCGAGGTAGTGCGTGGTGATGAAGACCGTCATGCCCTCGGCCCGCAGCCGGCGGATCTCGTCCCACATGTGCGCCCGGCTCTGCGGGTCCAGACCGGTGGTCGGCTCGTCCAGGAAGACGATCTTCGGCTCGTGGATGATGCCCAGAGCGATGTCCACCCGCCGCCGCTGGCCGCCCGAGTAGGTCTTGCACTTGCGGTCGGCGTACTCGGTCAGCTGGAAGGCGGCCAGGGCGCGGTCCGCCCTCCGCTGCGCCTCCGCCTTGCCGATGCCGTACATCCGGGCCTGCAGCACCAGCTCCTCGCGCGCGCTGACCTCGTCCCAGGTGCTGCCGCCCTGGGCCACGTAACCGATCCGCCGGCGCACCTCGTCCGGGTTGCGCCGCAGGTCGGCGCCGGCGACGGTCGCTTCCCCACCGTCCGGCGGAATCAGCGTCGCCAGCATCCGCAGCGTGGTGGTCTTGCCGGCACCGTTGGGGCCGAGGAAACCGAAGATCTCGCCCTGCTCCACGAGCAGGTCGACGCCGCGCACCGCCTCCACGGTCTTGGCCTCACGGCCGGCGCGCGACCGGAACGACTTCCGCAGCCCCCTGGTCTCAATGATCATGTCTCCCCCTCCGCCGCCAGAAAGCGACGTGCGGCAGCGTCACAGCTACCCCTGACAAGTACGGGGCGAGACTAACGCGATATAACGCTTCTGGTCAAGCTTGACTATTACTCGAACGTGGGGGAGAATATGCGGCAGAGGCTGGGGGAGGCTGGCCTCCCGCAGTCCCGAGCTCCTCCGGCAGGTGCGCGACGCCCGACTCGACCAACTCGGCGACCCGCTCGCACCAGGCGATCTCGGTCTGCGCCTGGGCCGCCCAGAGGTCGAACATCAGGCGCACGTTCGCCGGCTTCAACCGGATCCAGTCGCTGTCCTTCGACGCGTGCAGGCGCTGGTTGGCAGACCGTAGGTACGCGGCCCGACTGCGCAGCGCGGCCGCCGCCTCGTCGCGTGGCATCTCGGAGACGAACGTGAAGGCGGCCAGAAAGTCCTCCGTCCGCGACTCCACCCGCCACCACGCGCTGTGCAGGAGGTTCTGGAACTCGTCCTCACCCCTGGCGGTGATCTCGTAGGTGGTGCGGGCCGGCCGGGCGCCCACCTGCTCGGTGGACACCTCGCGGAGCAGCCCTTCCTCGGTCATCTTGCGCAGCGCGTGGTAGAGCGATCCGGGCTGCAGGTTGGCCCACCTGTCGGCCTCCCAGCTGAGCAGCTCGCGCCGGATGTCGTAACCGTGTGTGGGTCCGGTCCACCGGAGCAGGCCGAGGATCATGAGACGGGTGCTGGACACAACACCAAGCGTAATAGCCAAATTTGACTAATCCAGGCACGCCATAGACTGGCGCCGTGCAGAAGGTACTTGTCGCCAACCGGGGCGAGATCGCAGTACGGGTGATCCGCGCCTGCCGGGACGCCGGACTCGCCAGCGTCGCCGTGTACGCCGACTCCGACCGGCACGCGCCGCACGCCGCACTCGCCGACGAGGCGTACGCGCTGGGCGGCGACACCGCCGCCGAGACGTACCTTCGCATCGACAAGCTGCTCGAGGTCGCCGCGCGGGCCGGCGCGGACGCCGTCCACCCCGGCTACGGCTTCCTGGCCGAGAACGCCGACTTCGCCGAGGCGGTCATCGCGGCCGGGCTGACCTGGATCGGGCCTGCCCCGCAGGCAATCCGCGACCTGGGCGACAAGGTCAGCGCGCGGCACATCGCGCGGCGCGCCGGCGCGCCGCTGGTGCCCGGCACCGCCGAGCCGGTGCGCGGGCCCGACGAGGTCGTCGCGTTCGCCAGGAAGTACGGCCTACCGGTGGCGATCAAGGCGGCGTTCGGCGGCGGCGGGCGCGGGCTGAAGGTGGCCCGCACGCTGGAGGAGATCCCGCTGCTGTTCGAGTCGGCCACCCGGGAGGCGGCGGCCGCGTTCGGCCGGGGCGAGTGCTTCGTGGAGCGCTACCTGGACCGGCCGCGGCACGTGGAGGCGCAGGTCCTCGCCGACCAGCACGGCAATGTGGTCGTGGTGGGCACCCGGGACTGCTCGTTGCAGCGCCGGCACCAGAAGCTGGTGGAGGAGGCGCCGGCGCCGTTCCTCACCCCGCAACAGCGGGCCGCGATCCACGACAGCGCCAGGGCGATCTGCCTGGAGGCCGGCTACCACGGTGCCGGCACGGTGGAGTACCTGGTCGGCGCGGACGGCACGGTCTCGTTCCTGGAGGTGAACACGCGTCTGCAGGTCGAGCACCCGGTGACCGAGGAGACCACCGGGATCGACCTGGTACGCGAGCAGCTCCGGATCGCCGCCGGCGAGAAGCTCCGGTTCACCACCGATCCGGTGCCCCGCGGTCACTCCATCGAGTTCCGCATCAACGGGGAGGACCCGGGTCGCGACTTCCTGCCCACGCCGGGTACGGTCACCCGGCTGGTGCTGCCGTCCGGGCCCGGGGTACGGGTGGACAGCGGCATCGTGCAGGGCAGCGTGATCGGCGGCAACTTCGACTCGTTGCTGGCGAAGGTGATCGTCACCGGGGAGGACCGGACCGAGGCGCTGGAGCGCGCCCGCCGGGTCCTGGACGAGACGGTGGTCGACGGGCTCGCCACCGTCCTGCCGTTCCACCGGCTGGTCGTACGCGACCCGGCGTTCACCACCGAGCCGTTCACCGTCCACACCCGATGGATCGAGACCGAGTGGACCGGTGGGGTCGAGCCCTACCAGGGCGCCACCGTGGCCAGCGGCGTGGAGGAGCGCGAGTCGGTCGTGGTCGAGGTCGGCGGCAAGCGGCTTGAGGTCTCCTTGCCCGCGGCGCTCGTCAACGGCACGCGGAACTCCGGGCCCGCCCGGCCGCGGCGCGAACGTGCCCGGAGTGGACACGCTGCGGCCGCTGGCGGGGACACCCTGACCTCTCCCATGCAGGGAACAATCGTGAAGATCGCGGTGGCGGACGGCGACCAGGTGGCCGAGGGGGACCTGGTGGTCGTGATCGAGGCGATGAAGATGGAGCAGCCGCTGAACGCGCACAAGTCCGGCACGGTGGCTGGCCTCACCGCCGCGGTCGGGGATGTGGTCGCCGCCGGCGCCGCCATCTGCACCATCACGGATTGACCGCGATCTTGCAGTTGTGTACCCCGAAATACCCGACATGCCGTATTTTTCGGGGTACACAACTGCAAGATCGCGGGGAGGAGGCGGGAAGGGGGCGGAACTCAGCCCAGTCACAGAATCCAGCGGATATGCTCCCCCGGGCCTGTCCTGACCGGGGGTGACCAGCATGAGCGACCTGCTCCCCCTCGTCGCGTCACCGCTGTGGGCGTACGCGGCGCTGTGGGCACTGCTGGCCATTGACGCGTTCATCCCGGTGCTGCCCACTCAGGCCATCATGATCACGAGTGGCGTCCTCGCGGCGCAGGGTGAGTTGAGCCTGCCGGTGGCGATCACGGTCGGCGCGGCCGGCGTGCTCAGCGGCGACCTCGCCTGGTGGGTGATCGGCCGGGTCAGCCCGGCAGCGGGCGGCACGCCCGGACGGCTCAGCCAGTGGACCGCCCGGCTGGCCGCGCAGTCCCTGTTCCGCCGGGCCGCCCGGCTCACCCGCGGCCTGCGCCGGCCCGGACCGCTGGTGATCCTGCTCGGCCGGTTCGTCCCGGGTGGCCGGATGGCGGCCTGCTTCCACTCCGGGCGGACCCGCTACCCGAGCCGGCGGTTCCTGGCGTACGAGGTGACCGCCGCGGTGGCCTGGGCCAGCTACGGCGGGGTGGTGGGCAATGTCGGCGGCGCGGCGGTCACCGAGTCGTCCTGGCTGCTGGTCGCGGTCGCCGCGATCGGTGCCACCATCTTCGCCACGGCCGGCTGGCTGCTCGCCGCCGTCAGCGCGCCGATCTAGGACACGCCGATCCAGGAGTTGTGGGCCCGTTTTGCTCGACTTATACCCACCACAACTCCTAGATCGACGGGGAGAGCGCCGTAGGACGACGGGGAAAGCGGTAAGGGCCTAGTCCGGGTGGTGGAGCATGAGCTGCCGGGCGGCCTCGGCCACCGAACCGGACAGCGACGGGTAGATCGTGATGGTGTGCGCCACATGGTCCACGGTCAGGTGGTTCTCCACCGCCATGGTGATCGGCATGATCAGCTCGCTCGCCTTCGGCGCCACCACCACGCCGCCCACCACCTCGCCGCTGGCCGGCCGGCAGAACAGCTTGACGAAACCGTCGTCCAGGCCGGCCATCTTGGCCCGGGCGTTGCCGGTGAGCGAGAGCATCACCTGGCGGGCCGGCACCCGGCCGGAGTCCACATCGTCCTGCGACACGCCCACCGTCGCCAGCTCCGGGTCGGTGAACACGTTCGCCGCCACGGTGCGCAGCCGCAGCGGAGCCACCGCCTCGCCCAGCGCGTGCCACATGGCGATCCGGCCCTGCATGGCGGCGACGCTGGCCAGCGCCAGCACACCGGTGCAGTCGCCCGCGGCGTAGATGCCCGGCACGTTGGTCCGGGAGACCCGGTCCACCGTGACGTACCCGCCGGGCCCGACCTCCACCCCGTACTCCTCGAGCCCCAGCCCGGCGGTGTTCGGCACCGAGCCGACCGTGATCAGCGCGTGCGAACCCTCGACGGTCCGGCCGTCGTCGAGGGTGACCACGACGCCGGAGCCGGTCCGGACGGCCGAGGCGGCGCGGGAGTTGTTCAGGATGGTCATCCCCCGGGAGCGGAACACCCGCTCGATCACCATCGCCGCGTCCGGATCCTCGTGCGGCAGCACCCGGTCCCGGCTGGAGACCAGCGTGACGTCCACGCCCATGGCGAGGTATGCGCTGGCGAACTCGGCGCCGGTCACCCCGGAGCCCACCACGATCAGGTGCTCCGGCAGCGTGTCCAGGTCGTACACCTGGCGCCAGTTCAGGATGCGCTCGCCGTCGGGTCGGGCGCCGGGCAGGATCCGCGGGGTTCCACCGGTGGCGATGAGCACGGTGGAGGCGTCAATTGTGTACTCAGAGTCACCGCCTGCCGGGGTGACGACCACCTGGTGGGTGTGACCCAGCGTATCCTTGCCCAGGCGCGCCGTACCCGAGACGAAGGTCACCCCGGCCTTCACCAGCTTGGCGTGGATATCCGTGGACTGGGCCCGGGCGAGCCGCTTGACCCGCTCGTGGACGGCCACCGCGTCCACGGTGATCGCCTCCAGCCCGTCCGAGTGGATCCCGAACTCCGCCCTGTCGCGGTATCCGGTCACCACCTCTGAGCTGGCGATGAAGGTCTTGGACGGCACGCAGTCGGAGAGCACGCAGGCACCGCCGGCGCCCTCCGCCTCGATCACCGTCACCTCCGCACCCAGCTGGGCAGCGACCAGAGCGGCCTCGTACCCGGCCGGTCCGCCACCGATGATCACGACTCGGGCCATGGCCGATCTCCCCCTCGCTGCCGTTCGACACGCACGGTCGTATTCTCCACCAGGCCCGGTCCGGCTATCGTCATCGCGTGCGCCATTACGCCGCGTATGGTTCGAACCTCGACCCGGCCCGGATGCGTGCTTACTGTCCGCATTCCCCGATGGTGGACACCGGCTGGCTGGAAGGCTGGCGGCTCACCTTCGCCGGCGAGGACGTGATCGGCCGGGAGGGCGCGGTCAGCACCATCGTCGAGTCCCCCGGCGACCGGGTCTTCGTGGCACTGTACGACGTGCACCCGCGCGACGCCGAGCAGCTCGACGAGATCGAGGGCGTGACCTCGGGCCTGTACCACAAGCTGACGGTCCGGGTGGCCACGCTGGACGGTGACGTCACCGCGTGGGTCTACGTGTTCGACGGCTACGAGGGTGGGCTGCCGACCGCCTGGTACCTGTCGGAGATAGCCGACGCGGCGCAGAAGGCGGGCGCGCCGGACGACTATGTCGCGGCGCTGCGCGCCCGGCCCACCCGTGCCGCATGACCGCCCCGGCGATCAGGACATGACCGCTCCCACCGATCAGTAGCGGCAAAGCCGGCATTCCGCGCCGCCGACCTCATCCTCGCCGGGCGAGGGACTCGACGGCGGCCTGCGCCTCCCCGAGAGCGCGGCGGGCCGCGGAGACCGCCCGCTCGGCGGCCTTGCGGGCCAGCTTGCGCCGGCTCAGCTCCTCCTCGGCAGCCGCCCGCCGCCGCTGCAGCTCGGCCAGCTCGTCCTCCAGCTCGGCCAGGACCCGGGCGCCGTCCTGCTCGGCCGCTGCGGCGCGCCGCAGCTGGGCCTCCGCCTCCTCGTGCTCGGTGCGCGCCCGGGCCAGCGCCTGCTCGGCATCGGCCCGCGCCGCCCGCTCGGCCTCGGCCCGCTGGCGCTGCTCGTCCCGCTCGGCCCCGGGCCGCGGCGCCCGGGACGCCTCGGCGGCGGCGGCGCCCTCGGTCACCAGACGCAGCCTGGGGCGCGGTACCTCGCCGAAGCCGGTGTACTCGACCGTACGCACCAAGCGGCCGCTGCGTACCTGCTCGGCCACCTGCTCGTCGGCGAGCGCGGCGGCGAGCGTGGACTCCACGTCGGCCAGCGGGAGCTTCGCCCGGGCCAGCTCTGGCTGCTCGCCCACTGCCACGGCGCGCGCCTGCTGCACCAGGGCGCTGACCACGGCCCGCCGCTGGGCGGACAGCTCACGCAGCTCGTCGCCGCGCAGGTCGCGCTGGGCCGCGCGCAGCTGGCCGGCGAGCTCGGCCAGCTCGGCGACCAGGTCCGGCCGGCGCAGCGCGAGCAGGTTCACCAGCCACGCGGCGACGGTCGGCTTGCGCAGCTTGCCGATCGCGGCGGCCAGCTCCCGGTCGCCGGCCAGGCGGGCGTCCGCGGCGGCCCTGTCGCGCTCGGCGATGAACGTCTCCGGGTGCGCGGCGTACAGCCGGTCCGCCAACTCGTTTGGCACCTGCGCCATCAGGACACGATCCTCTCCCGCGTGCGTGCCGACACCTGCTTCTCTGTGGACGTCAGGGCCGACGCACTCATACCTGGCCCGTACCCCACGATCGGAATCGGAGCGCGGCGGCCGGCGGCCTCGCCAAGGTGGCGCCCCGAGCCAAGGTGGCGGCCCGAGCCAAGGTGGCGGCCCGAGCCAAGGTGGCGGCCCGAGCCACTGTGGCGCACCTAGCCACTGTGGCGCACCTAGCCAGGGCGGCGCCCCTAGCCGGGCAGGTCCACCACCGCGCCGGGTTCCAGCCGGGCGTACTCGCAGTCGCAGAGCTGGGCCATGTTGGCGTCGGTGACCCGGGTGCCGGGCCCGGACAGCAGGCTGTCATGCATGGCGTACGCCTGGCGCGGCGCGACGGCGCGGACGAAGTCCACCGCCTCGGCGAGCTTGAGCCACGGCGCGGATACCGGCACGAAGAGGGTGTCCACCTGCACGCCCTCGGGGACGTCGAACGAGTCGCCCGGGTGGTACACCGAGTCTTCGACCAGGAAGCCGAGGTTCGCCACCGGCGGGAGATCCGGGTGGATGATGGCGTGCCAGCCGCCGTACGCCCGGACGCTGAAGCCCGCCGCGGTGAACGACTCTCCGGACTCCACAGTGGTCACCGCGCCGGCCAGCGCGGACAGTTTCGGCACCACCGCGGAGTGCGTGTAGACGGTCACCGACGGGCGCTTGGCCAGCGCGTCGGCGAGCGCCTCGACGTCCAGGTGGTCGATGTGCTCGTGGGTGAGCAGCACCGCGTCCACTCCGTCCAGCGCGGCCCGCTCGGAGAACGTGCCGGGGTCGATGACCAGCACTGCACCGTCGCGCTCCAGCCGCACACAGGAGTGGGAGAACTTCGTCAGCCGCACCGGGACCACCCCGCTTCGCGATCGTGTCTACTCCGCTGTCTAATCGTGACGCTACCGCCGCCGTTCGGCGGAACCGTCGGCGACCCGCACAGCGTCCCACCAACGCTTGAGGTCGAACCACGGCACAAGGGGGACATATGCGCGGGACACGACGGCGTACGGTGACCGGCATGGCGCTGGTCGCGGCGGTGCTCGCGGTGGCCGGCTGCTCCGCGGGCGACCGCCATTCGGCTGGTAGCGCGGACCGGGCGGCGGCGCCGGCGAACGCGGGTCAGGGTGACCACGCGCCCGCCAAGCGGCAGCCAGGGGAGGTGGCCAAGGATGCCGCGGCGCCGGGCGATGCCGGCCAGGGCAACCAGGCGGCCACCGCCCAGCAGCTGGTCGACGGCCGGTCGATCATCTTCACCGGCTCGGTCACCGTGCGGGTGGCCGATGTGGACGATGCCGCGGCAAAGGCCGCCGCGATCGCCACCACCGCCGGTGGCTTCGTCGGTGCGGACAAACGCACCAGTGACAACCGCCGGTCGCAGGCGACGCTGACCCTGCGGGTGCCGTCGGCCAGGTTCAGCCGCGCCGTGGACGCGGTGGCGGCGCTGGGCCGGCAGGAGTCGCGCGACATCGACACGCAGGACGTGACCGACGAGGTGGTCGACCTCGATGCGAAGATCGCCAGCCAGCAGGCGAGCGTGGCCCGTACCCGGGCCCTGTTCAATCAGGCGCGGACGATCAGCGAGATCGTCTCGGTCGAGGCGGAATTGGGCAAGCGGGAGGCGGAGCTGGCCACATTGCAGGCCCGCAAGCGCAAGCTGGACGACCTGACCACGCTCTCCACGATCACCGCCATACTGCTCGGTCCGGAGGCGGCGACACCGGCCAAGCCGACGGACGGCGACAAGGCCGGCTTCCTCGCCGGGTTGCGCACCGGATGGCACGGCCTCCTCGGCGTGCTGGGCGTCCTGCTCGCCGTGCTCGGGTTCCTGCTGCCGTTCGCCGCGGTGATCGGCGTACCCGCAGGTGTTGCCTGGTGGATGTACCGGTCCCGCCGGCGCCGAGCCGCGGCGGCGCTGCCCACACCGGCCGCCACCCCGGCACCCACAGAGCTGCCGACCTACCCGTCCGGCTCGTAGGTCGCGGATCTCGGCGCCGGGTTGACCATGAGCGCAGCCCTAGCCGGTCCACGCAAGGGAGCCGAGGGGTGGCTCAGGCGGACAGCAAGGCCGCCAGCGCGGTGTGCACCATGACGCGGACCCCGTAGCCGATGGCCCGCTCGTCCACGTCGAAGCCGGACTGGTGGATGTCCATCCGCACGTCCGAGCCGGGCACGCCCGTGCCGAGCCGGATCATCGAGCCTGGCACGTGCTCCAGGTAGCAGGCGAAGTCCTCGCCGCCCATGCTGATCTCGGCCTCGACCACCCGGTCCGGCCCGAGCGCGGCGCCGGCTGCCCCGGCGATCACGGCGGTCGCCATCCGGTCGTTGATCACCGGCGGCACGCCCCGGGTGTAGCTGACCTCGACCTCGGCCCCGGTGCCCGCCACCACGTCCTGGATCAGCTGGGTGACCAGCTGCGGCGCCTCGCGCCAGGCGTCCCGGTTGAGTACCCGGACGGTGGCCCTGGCGTACCCCTCGATCGGGATCGCGTTGGCCGCCTCACCGGCGCGGACCGCGCCGAAGACCATGGACACGCCCGCCCGCGGGTCAACCCGGCGGTCGAGCAGGGACGGCACGTCCACCACCACCCGGCCCAGCGCGTGCACCAGGTCGGCGGTCAGGTGCGGCCGGGCGGTGTGCCCGCCGCGCCCGGTGAGCCGGACCTCGACCACGTCGGCCGCGGCGGTGAACGGGCCGGACCGCACGCCTACCAGGCCCGCCGGCAGCTGGGGCGCGCAGTGCAGCGCGAAGATCGAGCTGACGTCCTTGAGGCCGCCGGCGGCGATCACCTCGGGGGCGCCGGAGGGCACCGCCTCCTCGGCCGGCTGGAACAGCAGCCGCACCCGGCCGGGCAGCTCACCCCGGTCGGCCAGCTGGGCCAGCGCGAGCCCGACGCCGAGCAGGATCGTGGTGTGCACGTCGTGGCCGCAGGCGTGCGCCACGCCGTCGACTGTGGACCGGTAGGGCACGTCCTTGACGTCCGGCATGGGCAGGGCGTCCATGTCGGCGCGCAGCGCGACCACCCGGTCGCCCCGGCCGATGTCGCAGATGACGCCGTTGCCCTTGGGCAGCAGGCGCGGCTGCAGGCCAGCCGCGGCCAGCTCGCGGGCGACCAGGGCCGCGGTCTCGAACTCCTGGTGGGAGAGCTCGGGATGCGCGTGGATGTGGCGTCGTACGGCCACCAGCTCCGCCCCACGGGAGGCGAGCCAGCGGTCGAGGTGCCCGGGCAGCGGGTCTGCCCCGGGCGGCTTCTCCGGCCAGGCCGACGGTATCGGGCCGCTCTGGGCCAAGCTCAGCGCACTCGTCACGGTCGTTTCTCGATCTCGGTCAGGTGGTGCACGGTGGTATTCGTCGTCGGCCCGCCCTCGGACAGCCTAGCCCCACGCCGGTGACTGTGCGCAACCTCTTTCCCGTAGTAGTCGGATCGCCGAGCGTTACGAATGCCCAGGTAGGCACGCCTACCACCGCGCCGGGCGGAAATATCGACCGTCGTCACGAGGTCCACCCCCCTACAACGCGTAGTCATCCGGGTTGTCACCAGCGCGGCCGTCGCGGTCCGGAACACCCTCGTACCCGCGCTTTCACACCTGTCCGCCTACCCCGGTAGAGGCGAGAACAACCCTTACAGGTGGTCACCATCCGGCTGGAAAACGGCCAACTTTCGGCCAATTTCCCGCTCGAAGTTCGCAGGAATGTAACGGAGGGTAGTCAGAACTGATCCGCCGGTTGGTAAACACCCCAGACGTCACGCAGCGCATGGCAGACCTCACCAACTGTGGCTCGCGCCCGCAGCGCCTCGCGCATCGGATAGAGCACGTTGTCCGTACTGTCGGCCGCCTTGCGCAGCTCGTCGAGGCACCGACGGACGGCGGAGGCGTCCCGCGAACGCCGCAGCTCGGCCAGCCGGCCGGCCTGTTCCGCCTCGATCGCCGGGTCCACCCGCAGCGGCTCGTACGGCTCCTCGGCGTCCAACGTGAACCGGTTGACCCCCACCACCACCCGCTCGCCGCTGTCGATCTCCTGCGCGATCCGGTACGCGGATGCCTCGATCTCCCGCTTCTGGAAGCCGGCCTCGATCGCGTCCACCGCCGAGCCGTACTCTGCGACCCGCCCCATCAGGCTGACCACGGCCTCCTCCAGCTCATCGGTCATCGCCTCCACCGCGTACGACCCGGCGAACGGATCCACCGTCGCGGTCAGGTCGGTCTCGTGCGCGAGCACCTGCTGGGTACGCAGGGCCAGCCGGGCCGCCTTTTCGGTGGGCAGCGCGATCGCCTCGTCGTACGCGTTGGTGTGCAGCGACTGGGTGCCGCCCAGGACGGCGGCGAGGGCCTGCACGGTCACCCGGACCAGGTTCACCTCGGGCTGCTGCGCGGTGAGCTGGACGCCGGCGGTCTGGGTGTGGAACCGCAGCATCCACGACTTCGGGTCCTGGGCGCCGAACTCCTCGCGCATCAGCCGGGCCCAGATGCGCCGCGCGGCCCGGAACTTGGCCACCTCCTCCAGCAGCGTGGTGCGCGCCACGAAGAAGAACGACAGCCGGGGCGCGAAATCGTCCACCTTGAGACCGGCGGCGAGCGCGGCCCGCACGTACTCCACGCCGTTGGCGAGCGTGAACGCGACCTCCTGCGCGGGCGTCGCCCCGGCCTCGGCCATGTGGTAGCCGGAGATGGAGATGGTGTTCCACCGGGGCACCTCCGCCCGGCAGTACGCGAACGTGTCCGCGACCAGGCGCAGCGAGGGCTTCGGCGGGAAAATGTACGTACCGCGGGCGATGTACTCCTTGAGGATGTCGTTCTGGATCGTGCCGTTCAGCGCGCCGCCCGGCACCCCGTTCTCTTCGGCCACCAGCTGGTAGAGCAGCAGCAGCACGGAGGCGGGCGCGTTGATCGTCATCGAGGTGGAGACCCGGTCCAGCGGGATGCCCTGCATCAGGCGCCGCATGTCGTCCACCGAGTCGATGGCCACCCCGACCTTGCCCACCTCGCCGTGCGCGGCCGGGTCGTCCGAGTCGTACCCCATCTGGGTGGGCAGGTCGAATGCGACGCTGAGCCCGGTGGTGCCCGCCGCGAGCAGCTGGTGGTAACGCGCGTTGGACTCGGCGGCGGTGCCGAACCCGGCGTACTGGCGCATGGTCCACGGCCGGGACGTGTACATGGTCGGGTATACGCCGCGGGTGTACGGGTACTGGCCAGGCCGCCCGAGCCGGCTGTCGAGATCGGCCGGCAGGTCCGAACTGTCGTACACCGGCCTGATACCGAACCCGGACTCACCACGCCGCGCGGTTACCGTCCCGCCCGCCTTCGCGTCCCGCGCGGTGACTTCCCCGCCCGCCTTCGCGTCCCGCCCGGTGACTTCCCCGCCCGCCTTCGCGTCCCGCCCGGTGCCGCCTGAACCACCGTTCATATCAGGAATCGTAGGCCGCGCCCGGCCGCGCACCTCACCAGGCATACATAACTGCGAGTAGCCGCATCAGGTCACAGCGTCGACATACCTTGCCAACTTGGTTGCACATCAACGGCCGGCCTTTCCCTCGCCAGCGGGACCCACCACAATGGGGCTCCTTGGGCGCCGCGGCGTCCGTACCCGAAGGTGGCCCACGGGCCGGGCGAGGATGATCGCAAACCAGTGACTCAGACGACGTGGAGTGACGGACCCAGCAGCGGACGCGCGGCACCCGGCACCACCATCGGCGGTCGGTACGAGCTGCGCGCCGCGGTCGGCACCGGCGGGATGGGCACCGTCTGGCGCGCCACGGACACCCTGCTCCGCCGGGACGTGGCGGTCAAGGAGGTGGTCCTGCCGCCGGGGCTCGCACCCAGCGACCGGGACGCGATGTACGAGCGGACCATGCGCGAGGCGCGTGCGGCGGCCGCCCTGTCCCACCCGGCGGTGGTGCAGGTCTACGACGTGGTGACCGAGGGCGGCCGGCCGTGGATCGTGATGGAGCTGCTGGACGCGCGCAGCCTGGCGGACATGGTGATCGAGGACGGGCCGCTGGCGCCGCGCGCGGTTGCGAAGATCGGTATCGCGCTGCTGGGCGCTCTCGAGGTGGCCCACGCGGCCGGCGTGCTGCACCGCGACGTCAAGCCGGCCAACGTGCTCATCTGCTCGGACGGCCGGTGCGTGCTGACCGACTTCGGGGTGGCCCGGATGCCCACCGACGTACAGCTCACCACTCCCGGCATGGTGCTCGGCTCGCCGCACTTCATCTCCCCTGAGCGGGCCATGGGTGGCCCGTTCGGCCCGCCGAGCGACCTGTTCTCGCTCGGTGTCACGCTCTACACCGCGGTGGAGGGCCGCCCTCCGTTCGACAAGGGCGACCCGATCGAGACCATGCACGCGGTGGTCGAGGAGCCGCCCACCCCACCGGTACGCGCGGGCGCCCTGTCCACCGTCCTATTCGGACTAATGGAGAAGGATCCGGCCCGCCGCTGGAACGTGCCGGCCGCCCGGGCCGCACTGCGCGAGCTGCTCGCTGGTCCCCTGGCCAGCTCGTCGCCGCAGTTCATCACCGACCCGTACGCAGTGGTGCCGGCGCAGCGGGCCGGCGAGCCGGCCCCGGCCAGGCAACCGGCCCCGAGCGGGCAGGTCGGCGGCCGGGCGATGCTGGCCCCGGGCGAGTCGCCAGCCGACCGGCTCGCGCAACGCTCCCCGGCCGGCTCCCGCGCCGCCGGTCTGGACACCACCACCGCGGCCGGCGGTCTGCCCACCGCGGACGGCGCGACGACGGCCGCGGGTCTGCCAGCCGCCGGAACGACCGCAGCCGCAGGGGCGCCCAGCGCCCCGGCCGGCTCGCCGGCATCGGCCGCGAACGGCTTTCCGGCCTCCGGCGCCGGCTACCCACCGCCCGGTGCCGGCTACCCACCGCCGGCCTTCCCGGCGCCCAACGGGGCCTTCCCGCCACCAGGGGCCGGGTACCCGCCGCCAGGTGCGGGCTACCCACCACCCGGCGTGGGCTTCCCACCGCCCGCCGGATCAGGTCTCCCACCCGGCCAGGGCTTCCCGGGCACCCCACCCGGGCCGGGCTGGCCACAGCAGCCGCAGTACGGCGGGCTCGGCCCCGCGCCCGGCCAGGGCTGGCCGCTTCCACAGCCGGCCGGCGGTCTGCTCGAACGCGCCCGGCGGACCGGTGCCGGTCTCGCCGGCCGGGTCAGGTCCTGGCCGCGGCGGACCAAACTGGTCGCGGCCGGCGGGTTGGCCGTGGTCCTGGTGCTCGGTACGGTGGCGCTGCTGAACATGGGCGGTTCGCCCGAGAGGGCACAGCCGGTCGCGCAGTCCAGCCGACCCCCCGCGGATCAGCCCTCCTTCTCTGTGCAGCAGTACAGCGGGCGCGGCATATCGGTGAATGTCCCGGCGGGCTGGCAGAAGAAGGCCCCCGCGAAAGCGGTCTACGTGGACTACACCGATCCGGACGACCCCCAGCGCAGGGTGCGCATCCTGGTGGAGAAGACCGGCGGCGACGACCCGGCCAAGTTCTTGTCGGTCGCGGGCGACCGCCTGGACCGGAACGCCAGCGGCTCCTGCGACCAGCCGTACCACGAGCTCAACCTGGCCGCCGACGTCCAGCTGGACGGACAGCCAGCGGCCGAGCTGGAGTACACCTGCGGCGAGGGCGACGAGCAGCGGCACGGCATCTGGCGGGCGGTCATCCAGGACGGCCACGCGTACTCCTTCTACCTCACCGTCAGCGAGAGCCGGTTCGAGGAGAGCAAGCCGATCTACGACGAGATGGTGCGCACCTTCAAGCTGAACCCGGCATAGCCCGGCGCCCACCGTCCGGGCCGCGTGCTATCAACAGACGATGAGCGGCACCAACGACGTCGAGCAGCTGCGCGCCCGGGCCGAGCGCTGGCTCGCCGACGACCCCGACCCGGCCGGCCGGGACGAGATACGCGAGCTGATCGACCGGTTGCCTGGGTCAGCGGCCGAGCTGGCCGACCGGTTCGCCGGGCCGCTCACCTTCGGCACCGCCGGGCTGCGCGGCCAGCTGCGGGCCGGGCCGAACGGGATGAACCTCGCCGTGGTCCGGGCGGCCGCGGCCGGGCTGGTCGCCTGGCTCGCCGGCCGCGGGGCGCACGGGCCACTGGTCATCGGGTACGACGCGCGGCACCGCTCCCGGGAGTTCGCCGAGGAGACCGCCCGGGTGGCCACCGGTGCCGGCCGGCGCGCGCTGGTGATGCCCCGCCCGCTGCCCACGCCGGTGCTCGCCTACGCCGTCCGTGCGCTGGGCGCGGCCGCTGGCGTGATGGTGACCGCGAGCCACAACCCGCCGCAGGACAACGGGTACAAGGTCTATCTCGGTGCCGAGCTGGGCGGCCCGCGCGGCGCGGGCGCACAGATCGTCTCGCCGGTGGACGCCGAGATCGAGGCGGCGATCCGCGCGGTGGGTCCGCTCAGCCAGATCCCCCTCGGCGGCCCCGGCGAGGTGCTCGGCGAGGACCTCGAACTGTCCTATATCGACGCCGCGGCGGCCGTGGTGGATCCGGACGGGCCGCGTGACGTCGCCGTCGCGTACACCCCACTGCACGGCGTCGGCGCGGTGACCTTCGCCGCCACCTTCGCCCGTGCCGGCTTCGCCGCCCCGGCGGTCGTGGCCGAGCAGTCGCAGCCCGATCCGGCGTTCCCCACCGTCACCTTCCCGAACCCGGAGGAGCCGGGCGCGATGGACCGGCTGATCGCGGTCGCGGCCAGCGCCGGCGCGGACATCGCCATCGCCAACGACCCGGACGCGGACCGGTGTGCGGTGGCCATCCCCGATCCGCGCCGCGGTGACCCGGGCAGCCCGGCCGGTTGGCGGCTTCTGCGCGGGGACGAGGTGGGCGTGCTGCTCGCCGACCATCTCATGCGCCGCCGGGTGCGTGGGCTCTACGCCACCACGATCGTCTCCTCGTCGATGCTGCGCGCGCTGTGCGCCGCCCGGGGCATGCCGTACGCCGAGACGCTCACCGGGTTCAAGTGGATCGTGCGCGCGGACGCCGGGGCGGCGCCGCTGGTCTTCGGGTACGAGGAGGCGCTGGGCTACTGCGTCGACCCCGACCGGGTCCGGGACAAGGACGGCATCACCGCCGCCCTGCTCGTGGCCGAGCTGGCCGCCGGGCTGAAGTCGCAGCTGCGCACGCTCGGCGACCGGCTGGACGAGCTGGCGGCGGAGCTCGGCGTCCACCTGACGGACCAGCTCTCGCTGCGGATGGACACCGCGGCCGAGATCGGGGCGCTGATGGCGCGGGTGCGCGCCAAGCCGCTGGCGTGCCTGCTGGACGAGCCGGTCACCGCGATCGAGGACCGGCTGCCCGAGGCGGACGTGGTCACGGTCCGCACCGGTACCGCCCGGGTGGTGGTCCGGCCGTCCGGGACCGAGCCGAAGCTGAAGGCGTACCTCGAGGTCGTGGAGCCGGTTGCGGACAGTGACGTGGCCGCAGCGCGCGAGCGGGCCGCGGCGTGCCTGCGGGCGCTGCGCACCGAGACGGCCGACTGGCTCGCCTAGCCGTGGATGGCAGGGAGGGGGTCAGCCGCGGACGCCACCGAGAGCGGTGCCGATGGCCCGGTGCAGTTCGGAGATGAGCAGGCCGACCGAGGGGCGCACGGTGGAGTCCTCCAGGCTGGCCGCGCCGTTGAAGCCGGCCAGCCGGGCGATCTCCACCAGCCGCTGGTGCGCGCCCGCCTGCTCGGCCGGGGGCAGCCGCAGCGTCGGCTCCATCCGGACCGCGACGATGAGCGCAGCCAGCGCCGCGGTGCGCTCGTCCGGCGGGCCGTCACCGGTGAGCGCCGCGGCCAGCCGGGAGCGCAGCTCGGCCTCCGGCTCCGGGTTCACCACCGGGTAGCGGTGCAGGGTGATGAACCCGAGCGCGGTCTCGTCCAGCTCGCGGACCACGCCGCGGGTGCAGAGGTCCCGCAGCACGTCCTCGCGCAGGCCGTGCCGCAGCCGCTGGACCCAGGAGGCCACGGTGTGCGGGGAGTCCGCGGCGATGCGGGCGAGCACGCGGTCGGCGACCGGATGGCCGACGGGGCTCGGGTCGATGACGGTCACCGTCTTCCCGTCGCCCAGCCGGATCCGGCCGGCGAGGGCCAGCTCGATCATGACTGCGGCGGCCATGCCCAGGTCGAGCCCGATCCGCGAGACCGTCGCCTTGCCCGACTGGTCGTCGTACCCGAGCAGCAGCAGCTCCTCGGCGAGCGGGATGGACGACATGGCTGACCCCCGGAATCTTCAGAACCTCGGCATGCCGCCGAACTGCCGGTCTCCAGCGTCCCCCAGCCCGGGCACGATGAACATCTTGTCGTTCAATCCCTCGTCGATCGCGGCGGTGACGATCCGCAGCGGCAGCCCGGACCGCTCCAGCCGTTCGATGCCGGCCGGCGCGGCGAGCACGCAGACCACCGTGATGTACGTGCAGCCGCGGTCGGCGAGCAACCGGCAGCAGTGCTCCAGCGAGCCTCCGGTGGCGAGCATCGGGTCGAGCACCAGCACGGGCAGGCCGGTGAGGTCCTCCGGCAGCGACTCCATGTAGGCGCGCGGCTGGAATGTGTGCTCGTCGCGGGCCAGCCCGACGAAGCCCATCGAGGACTCCGGCAGCAGCGCCAGCGCCGAGTCGGCCATGCCCAGGCCGGCCCGCAGCACCGGGACCAGCAGGGGCGGGTGGGCCAGCCGGGCCCCCTCGGCGGTGGCCACCGGCGTCTGCACCGGGTACCGCTCCACGGCGAACGAACGCGCCGCCTCGTACACCAGCATGGTGGTCAGCTCGTGCAGCGCGGCACGGAACGCGGCGGAGTCGGTGCGCACGTCGCGCATGGCGGTGAGCCGCGACAGGACGAGCGGATGCTCGACGACGAGTACGTCCACGGCTGACAACCTAACGGTGAGCGATCAAGATCGGCTATCCGACTCGCGCGTAGACTCTCCGTCATGACTGCCCTGGTCGAGTCCCCCCTCGCCGATGTCGCCCGCTCCGACGCCGCCCTGCGGGCGTTCCTGCACGGGCTGCCCGGCGTCGACCAGGTCGGCGCGGAGCAGCGGGCGGCGGTGCTCGGCACCCGCTCGATCAAGACCACGGCCAAGCAGTGGGCCATTGACCTGGCCATCCGCATGGTCGACCTGACCACGCTGGAAGGCGCGGACACCCCGGGCAAGGTACGCGCGCTGTGCGCCAAGGCGCAGCGGCCGGACCCGGCCGATGGCTCGTGCCCCGCGGTCGCGGCCGTCTGCGTCTACCCGTCGCTCGTCCCGGTCGCCGCGGCCGCCCTGGCGAACTCCGCCGTGCGGGTGGCGAGCGTCGCCACGGCGTTCCCCTCCGGCCAGGCCCCGCTCGCGGTCCGGCTGGAGGAGGTGGGCGCCGCGGTCGCGGCCGGCGCGGACGAGGTGGACATGGTGATCAACCGGGGCGCCTTCCTCTCCGGCCGCTACCTGGAGGTGTTCGAGGAGATCCAGGCGGTCAAGCAGGCCTGCGGGGCGGCGCACCTGAAGGTGATCCTGGAGACCGGCGAGCTCGCCACCTACGACAACGTGCGGCGAGCCTCCTGGCTGGCCATGCTCGCCGGTGGCGACTTCATCAAGACCTCCACCGGCAAGGTGCAGCCGGCGGCCACCGCGCCGGTCACCCTGGTGATGCTGGAGGCGGTCCGCGACTTCCACGCCGCGACCGGGCGCCGGGTCGGGGTCAAGCCGGCCGGCGGGATCCGCACCGCCAAGGACGCCATCAAGTACCTGGTGCTGGTGAACGAGACCGCTGGCGAGGAGTGGCTCACCCCGGACCTGTTCCGGATCGGCGCCTCCACACTCCTCAACGACCTGCTCATGCAGCGCACCAAGGCCCGCACCGGGCACTACTCCGGGCCCGACTACTTTACTTTGGACTGACTGTGTTCGAGTACGCGCCAGCGCCCGAGTCGCGCTCCATCGTAGACATCAAGTCGTCGTACGGACTGTTCATCGACGGCGAGTTCGTCGAGCCGACGGATGGGACGCCGATCAAGTCGATCAACCCGGCAACCGAGGAGGTGCTCGCCGAGGTGGTCGACGCCGGTCCATCCGATGTGGATCGTGCGGTGCGCGCGGCGCGGGCGGCGTACGAGCGGGTCTGGGGCCCGATGCCCGGCACCGAGCGGGCCAAGTACCTGTTCCGGATCGCCCGGATCATCCAGGAGCGGGCGCGCGAGCTGGCCGTACTGGAGTCCCTGGACAACGGCAAGCCGATCCGCGAGTCGCGGGACGTGGACCTGCCGCTGGTCGCTGCGCACTTCTTCTACTACGCGGGCTGGGCGGACAAGCTGCGGTACGCCGGGTTCGGCCCGGACCCCCGGCCGCTGGGCGTGGCCGGGCAGGTCATCCCGTGGAACTTCCCGCTGCTCATGCTCGCCTGGAAGATCGCCCCGGCGCTCGCCTGCGGCAACACGGTGGTGCTCAAGCCGGCCGAGACCACGCCGCTGACCGCGCTGGTGTTCGCCGAGATCTGCCAGCAGGCCGACCTGCCGCCCGGTGTGGTCAACATCGTCACCGGCGCCGGCGCGACCGGGCGCGCGCTGGTCACCCACGCCGACGTGGACAAGGTGGCGTTCACCGGATCCACCGAGGTCGGCCGGGAGATCGCCCGATCGGTGGCGGGCAGCCGCAAGCGGCTCACCCTGGAGCTGGGCGGCAAGGCGGCGAACATCGTCTTCGACGACGCGCCGATCGACCAGGCGGTCGAGGGGATCGTCAACGGCATCTTCTTCAACCAGGGCCACGTCTGCTGCGCCGGCTCCCGGCTGCTGGTCCAGGAGTCCATCGTGGACGACCTGCTGGACGCGCTGAAGCGGCGGATGACCCGGCTGCGGGTGGGCGACCCGCTGGACAAGAACACCGACATCGGGGCGATCAACTCAGCCGCCCAGCTGGAACGGATCCGCACGCTCGCCGAGATCGGCTCGCAGGAGGGGGCCGAGCGCTGGTCCCCGCCGTGCTCGCTGCCCGACCGGGGGTTCTGGTTCGCGCCGACCATCTTCACCGGCGTGACCCAGGCGCACCGGATCGCCCGGGAGGAGATCTTCGGCCCGGTGCTCTCCGTGTTGACCTTCCGCACCCCGGCCGAGGCGGTGGAGAAGGCGAACAACACACCGTACGGGCTGTCCGCCGGCATCTGGACGGAGAAGGGTTCCCGGATCCTGTCCGTCGCCGACAAGCTGCGGGCGGGCGTGGTGTGGGCCAACACGTTCAACAAGTTCGACCCGTCCGCACCGTTCGGCGGGTACAAGGAATCCGGGTACGGCCGCGAGGGCGGCCGCCACGGCTTGGAGGCGTACCTTGCCTGACCGGTTGGCTGTTCGGAAGACCTACAAGCTCTTCATCGGCGGCGCTTTCCCCCGCAGCGAGTCCGGGAGGTCGTACGTGGTGACCGGCGAGTTTCCCGTCAACGTCGCGCTGGCCTCCCGCAAGGACGTGCGGGACGCGGTGGCCGCCGCGCGGGCGGCGGTCGGCAAGTGGTCGGGCGCGACGGCGTACAACCGGGGCCAGATCCTCTACCGGGTCGCGGAGATGCTGGAGGGTCGGCGCGGTCAGTTCATCGACCTCGGCGAAGAGTCATCCATTGTGGATGCCGCGATCGACCGGTGGGTCTGGTACGCCGGCTGGTCGGACAAGATCGCGCAGGTGTACGGCGCGGCGAACCCGGTGGCGGGTCCGTACTTCAACCTTTCGACGCCGGAGCCGACCGGTGTGGTGGGCATCGTGGCGCCGCCGGACTCTCCCCTGCTCGGCCTGGTGAGCGTGGTCGCGCCGGCGATCGTCACCGGCAACACGGTGGTGGTGCTCGCCGCCGAGCAGCGCCCCCTGCCCGCGGTCACCCTGGCCGAGGTGCTCGCCACCAGCGACCTGCCCGGCGGCGTGGTGAACATCCTCACCGGCCGGGTGGCGGAGATGGCGCCGTGGCTGGCTTCGCACATGGACGTCAACGCGATCGACCTGTGCGGAGTGACCGACCCGACGCTCGCCACCGAGCTGGAGGTGGCCGCGGCGGAGAACCTCAAGCGGGTGGTCCGGCCACCGTCCGGGCCGGTGGACTGGACGGCCGACCCGGGCGTCGAGCGCATGGTGGCGTTCCTGGAGACCAAGACGGTCTGGCACCCGAAAGGCGTCTAGCGCCGCCCGATCCGCTAGGACGTGCCGCGCCACTCGTCGGCCAGCACCGACCAGACCTCCACGTCGTGGCGCACGCCGTTGACCGGGAACGCCTGGCGGAGTACGGCCTCGCGGGTCATCCCGAGCCGCGTGGCGCACGCGATGCTACGGGCGTTCTCCGGGACGGTACGCCACTCGACGCGAGCCATACCGCGCACGCCGATCGCCCAGTCGATCATGTGGCGGACCGCGCGGGTGACCAGGCCCCGCCCCTCGACCTCCGGGGCGAGCCAGACACCCACCTCGCACACGCCCAGCCGGGTGTCGAAGACCCGGAACAGGGTGCCGCCGGACAGCACGCCGTCGACCCAGATCCCGTAGATCCGCCCGCCGTCGCGGGCCTGCTCTTCCGCGTACTGCTGCAGGAACGCCCGGGCCGACTGCTCGTCGGCGACCGTGGTCGCCCAGGGCAGCCAGGGGGCGAGGTGGGCGCGGGAGCGCTCGACATGGGCGGCGAACTCGGCCGCCTGCCAGGGTTCCAGTGGGCGCAGTTCGGCGCCCTCAGCGAGGGGGTGGGCGAACATCGGCTCTCCCGAGAGTACGTACCGAACGTTTGTTACGTACTACTATAGGCCCATGCCCGCACGCGGAGACCACGACGCCCGCCGGGCGGACGTCTCGGCGGCGGTCTGGCGGGTGCTCGCCGCCCGCGGGTTCGGCGGGCTGACCCTGCGCGCCGTGGCCGCGGAGATGGGCGCCTCGACCGGGCTGCTCATGCACTACTTCCCCAGCAAGCAGGCGCTCGTGCGGCACGCCCTCGAGGTGGCGGAGGAGCGCAGCGCCACCCGGGCCCGGCGCATCCCGGCCGACCAGGGGCTGACCGCGTTGCGGGCGGCCCTGCTCGACGTGCTCCCGCTGACCGAGGAGACGATCGCGATGAACCGGGTCTGGGTGAGCTTCTGGGACGCCGCGCTGGGCGACCCGGAGCTCGGGACGCGACAGGCGGCCCGGTACGTGCGGTGGCGCGGGATGCTGCGACCGCACGTCGAGGCGGCGCAGCGCCGTGGAGAGCTTCCGTCTACAGTAGACACAGATGACCTGGTCGCCACGGCCGCTGCGTTCGCGCACGGCCTCGTCGTACAGGCCCTGTTCGATCCGGACCGGTTCCCCCCAGCGCGCCAGGTCGAGCTGCTGGAGGAGTTCCTGGAACGGCTGTCGACGCGGCCGCTCGACACGGTGGAAGGCCGCGAGCAGGCCCGGTAGCGGGAGAGTGCGGTTCACCTGGGCCAGCGCCGCGCGGGTGAGGGCTGAGCGATGCGTCACGATCGGGCACCCGGGGCGGCGCGGTGCGGCAGGATCGGCGGCATGAGCGCCGTGGACTTCCTGGTCGAGCACGGGGCGGCGCGGCTCGCCCACCCCGGCGGGACGCTGCTGGCGCACCTGCGACGGGTCGCGGCGCTGCTCGCCGCGTGGGGCGCGGACGAGGACGTACGGCTGGCGGGGTTGTGCCACGCCGCGTACGGGACCGACGGGTTCGCCGAGCGGTTGGTGGACCCGGTTGACCGCGGGCCGCTGCGGGCGGTGATCGGGGCGCGGGCCGAGGAGCTGGTCCACCTGTATGGCAGCTGCGTACGGGCGGAGGTGTACCCGCGGATCGGGGAGGGCGGACCGATCCCGTTCCGGGACCGGTTCACCGGCGAGGTGTCGACTCCGTCCACGGCGGATCTCGCGGCGTTCGTCCTGATCACAGTGGCGAACGAGTTCGATCTGTTCGAGCACGACCCGGCGCTGGCGGCGCGGCACGGGCGGTGGCTGGCGGACCTGGCCGAGCGGGCCGGTGAGCTGCTACCGGCGGCGGTGCGCCGGACGGTTGTGGAGCGGTTCGCCGTACCGGTGGAGATCGCAGGCCTGGATCACCTGGTGCTCACGGTGTCTGATGTGGAAGCGGCCGTCCGGTTCTACCGCGACGTGCTGGGGATGCGGCCGGTTTCCGTCGGGAACGGGCGATGGGCGCTGCGATTCGGGCAGACCAAGATCAACTTGCACCAGGCAGGGGACGAGGTCGCGCCGCACGCGGCTGCGCCGACGCGCGGCAGCGCGGACCTGTGCCTGGTGTCGGCGACGCCCCTGGACGAGGTACGCGCGCACATCGAGGGCGCAGGCGTGGCGATCGAGCTGGGGCCGGTGGCACGCACCGGCGCGATCGGGCCGATCACGAGCCTGTACCTCCGCGACCCGGACGGGAACCTGCTGGAAATCGCGGAGTACTGAGCGGGTTGGCTAGGCTTTTGCGCATGACCCGGCTGGGCGAGCTTGAGCGCGCGGTGATGGACGTGCTGTGGGACCGCGGGACCCCGGCCACGGTGCGGGAGGTCGCCGAGGTCCTGCGCGACCGGGATCTGGCCTACACCACCGTGATGACGGTCCTGGACCGGCTCGCCGGCAAGGGCATGGTGGAACGGGAGCGGACCGGACGGGCCTGGAGCTACCGGCCGGCGGCCAGCCGGGAGGCGTTCATCGCCCAGCTCATGCTCGACGCGCTGGACCTGGCCGGCAGCCGGGACGCGGCGCTGGTGCGATTCGCCCGGTCGGTCAGTGGCACCGAGGCCGAGGTGCTCCGGGCCGCGCTGGCCGGCCACAGCCAGCCGGAGACATCCGCGCCGGCGGCCGGCCCGGCCACCGGCGACGGCGCGCGCGAGGACCGGAAGGGCTGATCCCGATGCTGTCCGCCGCACCCCTCGCCGGCGTGCTGGTGGCCTGCTGGCCGGTGGCCCTGCTGCTGACCCGCGCCCGGTGGACGTGGCGCAGCCCGCGGGTGGCGATCCTGTGCTGGCAGGCGGTCGGGTTGACGCTCGGGCTGTCCGCGATCGGCCTTCCCCTGGCGTACGGCCTCGCCCCGTACCACCTGGGAACCGTTCCGGCGGTGGCCCGCCTCACCACCGACCTTGCCCGGGGCCAGTTGCCCGCCCAGATCGGGCCGGCCAGGCTGGCGGGCATCGGCGCCGGCCTGGTGGTCGGCGGCTGGCTGATCGGCACCACGGTGGCCTGCCTGGTGCGGACCGTGCGGCTGCGCCGCCGGCACCGCCAGCTGCTCGTCCTGGTCGCCCGGGATGACCCGGCAGCGCCCGGCGCGCTGGTGCTCGACCACCCCGGCGCGGCCGCATACTGCCTGCCCGGGGTGCTGCGCTCCCGGGTGGTGGTCAGCGCCGGCACGCTGAGCCTGCTCGGCCGGGCCGAGCTGGCCGCCGTGCTCAGCCACGAGCGGGCGCACGCGGACGAGCGGCACGACCTGGTACTGCTGCCGTTCACGGCGCTGGCCCGGGCACTTCCCCAGGCCGGTTGGCTGCGCCGGGCGCGGCGGGCGCTCGCGGCCATCCACGAGGCGGTGGCGCTGCTGGTGGAGATGCGTGCGGACGACCGGGCCCGGCAGCGGCACACCGAGGGACCGCTCGCCGCGGCGCTGGTCCGCTTCGCCACCGCGCCGAGCGTCACGCCGCCGGGGGCGCTCGGACTCGCCGACGAGCAGCACCTGCAGGCCCGGCTGGAACGCCTGCTGCAGGCCGGCCAGGACGGCTCGCGGCTGCTGCCCGCCGTCGCGCTGGCGGCCGCGGTGATGCTGGTCTCCGTGCCACTGAGCCAGTTCGTCGTGCCCCTCTGACCGGGTAGCCTTCTCTACGACCCTGTGTAGTAGGGAACGGACCGCCCGGTCCCTCCCAGACCCGTGTGGTTGGCTTGACGGCGATGCGCCCCTTCGACCCGCGCCTGCCGCGCCGGATCCCTGCGGTCCGACGGCACCTGCTCGTGCTCGGCCTGCTCGGCGTGGCCGCCGGCGGGCTGGTCATCGCGCAGGCGACCGCGCTCGCCGCGGTGCTCGCCACCGCGGCGCACGGGCGGCTGGACCGCACGGCGCTGGTCTGGTTCGTGGTGGCCGCGGCGCTGCGGGCGGCGCAGGCCTGGGCCCAGGGCGTGGTCGCCGCCCGCTCAGCGGCGGCGGTGAAGGCGCAGCTGCGCGCCGAACTGCTCGCCGCGGTCGGCGGGGCGCCCGGCTGGCTCACCGGCCAGCGGGCCGGCGAGATCGCCACCCTCACCGGCCGCGGGCTGGACGCCCTGGACGCCTACTTCACCGGGTACCTGCCACAGCTCGTGCTGACCGTCACGGTGCCGCTGGCGGTGCTGGCCCGGCTGGCCTTCGCCGACTGGAGCTCGGCGCTGATCATCGCGGTCACCCTGCCGCTCATCCCGGTCTTCGGGGCGCTGCTCGGCTGGCAGGCGCAGGCCGCCACGCGCCGGCAGTGGCAGCGGCTGTCCCTGCTCGGCGGGCATTTCCTGGACATGGTCGCCGGGCTGCCCACGCTGCACGCGTTCGGCCGGGCGCGGGCCCAAGTCGAGGTGGTACGCCGGATGGCCGACGGGCACCGGGCGGCGACCATGCGCACGCTGCGCATCGCGTTCCTCTCCGCGCTCGTGCTGGAGCTGGTCGCCACCGTCTCGGTGGCTTTGGTCGCGGTGCCGATCGGGCTGCGACTGCTGGACAACGGGCTCACCCTGCGGACCGCCCTGCTGGTCCTGCTGCTCGCGCCCGAGGCCTACCTGCCGCTGCGGGTGGCCGGCAGCAAGTTCCACGCCAGCATGGAGGGGCTCACCGCGCTGGATCACGCCTTCTCCGTACTGGAAAAGGCGCCTCCGGCACCGGAGACGGTCCCGGCGGCCGCCGGGTCCGGCCGGTCCGCGCCGGCGCCCGGGCCCATCCGCTTCGAGAACGTGACCGTCTCGTACGAGCGCGCGACGGCCCTGCGGGACGTGTCGTTCACCATCGAGCCCGGGCAGCGGGTCGCCCTGATCGGACCCAGCGGCGCCGGGAAGAGCACGCTGCTGGCCCTGCTGCTCGGCTTCGTCCAGCCGACCAGCGGGCGGGTGCTGGTCGGCGACACCGATCTGGCCACTGTGGCCCTCGAGGAGTGGCGGCGGCGGCTGGCCTGGGTGCCGCAGCGCCCGCACCTGTTCGCGGCCACGCTCGCGGAGAACATCCGGCTGGGCGCGCCGGACGCCTCGCCGGCCGCCCTGGCCGCGGCGGTCACCGCCGCGCACCTGGACGAGGTGGTGGCCGGCCTGCCCGCCGGGCTCGACACCGTCCTCGGCGAGCGCGGGCACGGCCTGTCCAGTGGCCAGCGGCAGCGGGTGGCGCTGGCCCGGGCGTTCCTGCGCGACGCGCCGCTGCTCCTGCTGGACGAGCCGACCGCCCGCCTGGACGGGGCGAGCGAGGCACTGGTGCTCGCCGCCACCCGGCGGCTGGCCCGCGGTCGGACCGCGCTGATGGTGGCGCACCGCCCCGCGCTGCTGGCCGACGTGGACCGGATCCTGCGGGTGGACGGCGGCCACGTCGTCGAGCTCACCGCGTCGGCGGCGCCGGCATGACGACCAGCATCCTCCGCCAGGCCCGCCCGTACCTGCGGTTGAGCCACCCGCCATCCGCCCGGAACCCGCACCTGGTGGGGCGGCTGGTCGGGGCCGGGCTGCTCGCCGCCGCCACCGAGCTGGCCGGCCTGGCGCTGATGGCGACCGCCACCTGGCTGCTGGTCACCGCCGCCGGCCAGCCGCCGCTGGTCACCCTCAGCGTGGCCATCGTCGCGGTACGCGCGCTGGCGATCGGCCGCGGCGCGCTGCGCTACACCGAACGGCTGGCCGGGCACGACGCCGTCCTGCGGATGCTCACCGAGGTACGGGCCCGGGTCTTCGCGGCCCGCGCCGCTTCCCGCGCGCCCTCCCCCGACCGCCATTCGGGCGACTCGCTCAGCCAGCTGGTCTCCGACGTGGACGCGGTACAGGACCTGATGCTCCGGGTGGTGGTGCCCACAGCGGCGGCCATGGCGGTCGGCGCGCTCGCCATCACCGGCGCCGCGCTCGTGGTGCCCCTGGCCGGGCTGGTCCTCGCCGGCGGGCTGCTGCTGGCCGGCGCGGCGCTCCCCGCCCTCGCGGTACGGGTGACCCGGCACACCGCGGATCGGGTGGCCCCGCTGCGCGCGGCGCTGGCGGCGGAGACGGTGGACCTCACGCACGGTGCGGCCGACCTGGCTGCGTTCGGCGCGACCCGGGTTGCGGTGGACCGGGCGGCCGGCCGGGCGGGCGCACTGGCCGCGGCGGAGCGCCGCCTCGCCCTGCTGGGCGGAGCGGTGGACGCTGCGGGCGCCGCCGTCTCCGGCCTGACCGCGGCCGCGGTGGTCGCCGTGGCCATCGCCGCCGGCGTGGACGGCGCCCTGGTCGGCGTGCTGGGGGTCGGCACGCTCGCCGCGGTCGAGTCGGCCCTCGCCCTGGTGGCCGCCGCGCGCCGGTGGGCCGAGATCCGGGGCAGCCTGGACCGCCTCTCCGCGAGCCTCGCCGTGCAGACCCCGCCCGCCGAGCCGGAGCACCGCGACGTCACTGGGCACCTGGCGCTGCACGGCGTCTGCGTCCGGTACCGCGAAGGCGCACCGCCCGCGCTGTCCGATGTGGAGCTGGAAGTCCCGCCCGGCGCGCGCGTCGCGGTCGTCGGGCCGAGCGGCGCCGGCAAGAGCACCCTGGTGGGCGTACTGGCCGGTGCTGTCGCGCCGGACGCGGGCAGCGCATTGCTGGACGGGCGGCCGATCGCCGGGTACGGCCCGCCGCCCCCGGTGACCGGACTGCTCGCCGAAGCCCACGTCTTCCACGCCACGGTACGGGACAACCTGCTGCTCGGCCGCCCCGACGCGGACGAGCACGACCTGGCCGCCGCGTGCGCCGTTGCCGGCCTGCTGGACTGGGTCCGCGAGCAGCCGGACGGCTGGGACACCGTGGTCGGCGAGGACGGCGGACAGCTCTCCGGCGGCCAGCGGCAGCGGCTCGCGCTGGCCCGGGCGCTGCTCGCCGCGCCGCCCGTGCTCGTCCTGGACGAACCGACCGAAGGGCTCGACCCGGCCGCCGCGGCGGCGGTGCTCGACTCGGTGCTCGCCGCGACGGCGGGCCGATCGCTGATCCTGGTCACCCACCGGCTGCACGGCCTGGCCGCGTTCGACGAGATCCTGGTGCTGGACGGCGGCCGCGTGGTGCAGCGCGGCCGGCACGAGGAACTCGCCGCCGCACCGGGCTGGTACCGGGACCAGTGGCAGGCCCAGGAGATCGCCGAGCGCGGCTACCTGAGCCTCACGCCGTAGCTGCGTGAAACGGACTGAAGGGCGCGTACGGGGGGAGGCCCACGGCGTTCCAGCCGGGCGGACTAGGGTGTGCGCAGGGTCACCGATCCGTCTGCCACGCGCCGCCCGGCGCGGCCCGGGTCGGTCCCGTCTGACCCGTACTCATCAACGGAGGTCATTGTGGCCCGCCAGTCGCCACGACGGCGCAACGCCGAGGAAGACGCGGCCGACACGGTCGCCGGCCAGGATGGCGCGGACAACGTCGCCGACCGGGACGGGGCCGCCGGCGCCGTAGCGGACACCAGGGACGACCTCGACGATGCGGAGGAGGACGGCGCGGCGCGGGTCACCGCGGACGACCGGCCTCTGTGGAGGGACGTCCGGGTCGACCCGGTGGAGATCGCACTGCCGACGGGCAGCGGATACACGCTACGTGCGTACCGCCCGAAGGGGGTGCTGACGCCGACGGAGGTGGCCGACCGCGACGAGGAGGACGCGTTCGCCGGCCGGGCCGCCGCCACCGAGGACGAGGAGGAAGTCGTCATCCTCGACGAGGAGTTCGAGGAGCTCGTCCGTGGCGAGCGCGACGAGGACGAACAGGACGACGAGCAGGAAGACGAACAAGAGGGAGAGGAGAAGGAGGCCGCGCAGGCCGCCGCGGACGAGGCGGAGGAAGAGGTCCCGGTCTTCCTCAGCCATCGTGGCAAACTGTTGCTTTTCCGCTCCGCAGAGTCACTTGTGGAGTTTGTCCGCTCCGGCGAGCCGAACGACCTGGCGCAGATCGACACCTGGGCCGAACTGGTCGAGCGCATCGAGCCGGCCGACGTGGCGCCGCGCGACGACGACGTCTACGAGTTGGACCTGGTGGTCGAGAACCTTCGCGGCGGCCACGACGTGTGGGACGTGCCCCTGCTGATATCGGCCGGTGAAATCGCCCGCGATCTGGGTTATGCGCTCCGGCTCGTGCCGCTCATCACGGCGCTCGCCCCGGGATCGCCGCTGGACGACCTCGACGAGGCGTTGCGCAAGACCGCAGACGGTGGCCTCAGCGGGTTCCTCGGCCGGCGCCGGCTGCGCAAAATCGGGGCACAACAGGCAACTCTCGGCTGGCGCACGATTATCGGCAAGATCTCTGCCGCTGTGGACTGGCGCGACTGACCCTTAACCAGGGAACATCAGTCCTTGGCACACGACATCAGTCCCGGGAGGAGGACGACGCCGTGGCGCTCGTGCGGGTGTACTGCGGTCTGGCGTCGGCGGATCGGACGGCGCCGGCGTCGGACGCAGGCGGCTGGCTGACCGCCGCCGTCGTCGACGACGCCGGTCGGCTGCTGGACGTCTGCGAGGTCGGAGACGACCCGGCAGGGTACGCCCGGCTGTGCACGATGCTGGCCGAGCGCTCCGGCGGACCGACCGCGGTGGCGATCGCCGCGGACAGCGACGACCACCGGCTCGCCTCGCTGCTGGCCGCCGCCGGGCGGGCACTGGCCATCGCGGACGACGACGCCGTGGACGACTACGCGGAACGCTTCGCCGATGACGAGTCCGCCAACGAGATGCAGTCTCCTCCCGCCGTACGCCGGGCCGTGGGCCTGGCACGCGCGTTGCAGGCCGGCGCGCTCTCCGCAGTCTCCCTCCCCGTTCCGCGTGATTTGAGCGGTCTCAAGGGCGTCCTGGTGGCCCATGCCGCGCTCGTCACCGGCCGGCACAGCGCCGCGGTCGCCCTCCGGGAGGTCCTGCGCGAGCTGCACCCGGCGGCGCTGCGAGCGTACCCGGACCCGGCCGACCCGGTCCCGCTGGCGATCCTCGACGCCCTGCCCGGACCACACAGCCTGAACGGCGGCGCCACCTCCGAACGCGGGCGGGACTCCGCGGCCACCGACGCGATCGTCGCCAACCTCACCGGGTCGGGCATTGCGGACGCGGCGACCGTCGAGGAGGCGATCACCGCGCTACGGGTGGCGATCGCCGAGACCCCGCGCCGGAGTGTCGCGGACAAGGCGTCCAACGCGGCGATCGCCGAGACCATCCGGCATGCGGTGGCGGCGGTACGCGCATGCGACGCGGCCTGCCAGGCGCTGGTGGCCTCCCTGGCGGAGCGGCTCACCGAGCCGTCCACCACGCGGTCCGGCGGCGGGCACCGCGCGGCGAACGCCGGACCGGAGCACGGGGCCCAGCGGTCCGACGCACCGGCCGGGCGCCGGGCCGCCCGCCAGCCCGCCGGGCCCACACCGGCCCCCGCCGGCCGGCGCTCCCGCTCGCAGGAACGGTCGCAGCCGGCCGCCGAGCGGACCCCGGCCAGTGCTCGCCCAACGGCTTCACCACCCGCGCCGCTGCCGGCCGCCCCGGGATTCAACGCGCCTCCACTGGCACCAGCGGCCTCCGCCGCACCGGCCGGCTCACCTCCGCCCGCGGCTCCGGTCTCCCCGCCGGTGGCGCCGGTCTCCCCGCCCGCGTGGGTCACCGGCACCGGCTCCAACCGCCCCGTCTCCGCGCCACCGCCGCCGCCCCCCGGCATCACGCCGATCGCCTCAGGGCAGCGCGCGCCGGCGGCCGACGCGGGCGAGCCCTTCCGGCCCACCCGTGCCGCGTCGGCGCAGGCGAGCGGCTCCGGGCGTCACGCGCCGCGGGAGCAGGCGGCGTCGACGCCCAGCCCGCGGGCGATGAGGGCCGCCGAGGACCGGCAGAGCGTGGCGGCCGCGGTGGAGTCCCGGTCCGAGGCGCTGCGGGCCATCCGGCGGCGGTCGGCCGACCGCGCCGGGGGGCGGGACGCCGGGTCGCCGCAGAACGCCGGCGCCACCCGGGAGAGCGTGACCGCGGCGATGGAGCGCGGCGGGGCGCGGTCCGGCCGACGGGCCGCACAGAACGGGGATGCCGACCGCTGGATCGACGACGGGGCACCGGCCGCCCGCTACAGCGCCACCGACTACACCGTCCCGGTCCCCACGCCGCGCCCCGACCGGCCCGCCCCGGGGGCCCGGGCCAACTGGCCGCTCACGTCCACAAGTGACGATCTCAGTAAAGACGCGACGGCGCTGCCGGGTATCGGTTCCGCCGGCTATCCGTCCGAACTGGATGCTCCGACCGGCACGGCGGAGCGGATCAGCGCGCTGGCCGGTGGCCGGGTGACACCGCCGTGGCAGGCCGACGACCTCCCGCCGGAGCCGCCGGCACTGCGGCTGGTGGAGCCGCCACCGCTCGCCGACCGCGCACTGCGCGAGGACCGGCCCGAGGACCGCGACGGCGAGTCCCGGCCGGCGAGCGTGAGCCTGGACCTGCCCGCCCCCGAGCGCGGACTCGACACGCCGCCGTTGCGCCTGGTCGGGCGGAACGGGTCGGACAGCGACGACAGCGATTGGTCGGAAGCGACAAAGAGCCGACGGGACGGATCCGGCCGAGCGGACCCGCTCGGTTCCACTGACGACGACGGCGATGGCGACCTGCTCATCTTCGCCCAGATGAAGTCGGCGTGGTTTGTCGGCCGCGGCGAGGAGGGGCCGCCCGACTGGGATTCCATCGCGGACTTCGGGTGGAAGGCGGCCGAGCAGGCGTCCCGGCCGACGGTCGGCGCGGCGACCTCCGCCGGCCTGCCCAAGCGGGTACCTCAGGCCAACCTGGTGCCCGGCTCACCGCTGAGCACCCCCGACCGTCCACTACGGATCGTCCGGGACGCGGCCAGCATCGCGGCGCACACCAGCGGCTACTTCCAGGGCTGGCGGCGCGGGCAGGAGATCAACGGGTACGCCGTGGGCGGCCGGCCCGGCCGTGAGTCGGCCCGCGGCTGGGATTTCAGCCGCGACACCGGCAGCCGCGAGGACGAGGACTACACCTACCGCAGGAGTCACGCGCGCTGACCGTCGGCGCTGAGCGCACCCGCCGATGCGACGCACGGCACTGGCCGGTGCATCACCGGCTCATACGGTGACCGGTACGCGGCCGCGATCACCTGGGAGCGGTTCGGCTGAGTCATGTCCTGCAGCGAGCTGGCCGAGGCACGGCTTGGAGAGAGCTGGCCGGAAAAGCCGGTGATCTCGCAACCCGCAGCTTGGTCGGGATGGCGCGGACGGTCACGCCCGCGCCCGCGGAGCGCTAGCGTCTCAGGCGTGTGCGGCTGCCCGGTGGCGACGCATCGTGAGGACGTACTCCACCAGCGAGATCAGCACCTGCTTGGTCGACTCGCGGTTACGCGCGTCGCAGGAGATGACCGGAACGTCCCGGCCCACGGCCAGCGCGTCCCGGACATCCTCCGGGTCGTGGTACTGCATCCCGTCGAAGCAGTTGATCGCGACCAGGTAGGGCAACCGGCGGTGCTCGAAGAAGTCGATGGCCGCGAAGCAGTCGGCCAGCCGGCGGGTGTCCACCAGCACCACTGCGCCGATCGCGCCGCGCACCAGTTCGTCCCACATGAACCAGAACCGGGTCTGCCCGGGGGTGCCGAACAGGTACAGGATCAGGTCCCGGTCGATGGTGATGCGACCGAAGTCCATGGCGACCGTGGTGGTCGTCTTGCCGGGCACCTGCCGTGTGTCGTCCACGCCCACGCCCGCCGAGGTCATGATGGCCTCGGTGGTCAGCGGAGTGATCTCCGAGACCGAGCCGACCAGCGTCGTCTTGCCGACGCCGAACCCACCGGCGATGACGATTTTCGCCGATGTCACCCGCCCGGACATCCCCCGGGGCGACGCGTCAGAGCCTGCGAAGTCCACTCAGCACCCTCTCCAGCAGTTCCGTGCCTACCGCGTCGTTGTTGTCGAAGGACGTCGGCTCGTACACCGCGAGCAGGCCTTCGGCGGCCATGTCGGCGATGAGTACCCGAGCGACCCCGAGCGGCAGGTGCATGCGCGCCGCGATCTCCGCAAGCGACTGCAGCCGGCCGTCGCAGAGCGCGGCGATGTATTGATGCTCCCGACCGTGGCCGCCCTTGCCGGCGCCGGCGGAGCGGCCGCGCTGGGTGGTCTCGACCAGTGCCTCCAGCGCGATCTCCAGCTTCGGGCGGGTGCGGCCTCGGGTAACGGCGTACGGCCGGACCAGCGCGCCGGTCGGCTCATCGCGTTCGGTCATGTCGCCGTTCACCCCCTACTCGCTCCATCCCCCGTGCGCGGTACTTCAGTGCGCTGGTTAGCCCAGCATCCCGGCCGCGGTCCGCGGCGCCGGGGTGAGCGCGTCGCCGACCCGGTCGACCAGCAGCGCCATCTCATACCCGACCTGGCCCACGTCGCAGCTGCGCGCGGCGAGGACCGCGAACGACGAACCGTCCGAGATGGACATCAGGAAGAGGAATCCGTTGTCCATCTCCACCACAGTCTGCAGCACGGCCCCGCCCTCGAAGCAGCGCGCCGCGCCCTGCGTGAGGCTGACCAGACCGGACGCGATCGCGGCGAGCTGGTCGGCGCGGTCCCGTGGCAGGTCTCGCGACGCGGCGAGCAGCAGGCCGTCCGCGGAGACGGCCACCGCGTGCGCGACACCTGGTACGCGATCGGCGAAGTTGGCCAGCAGCCAACCGAGATCTTGCGTAGTTGTCATGCCTCCTGCTCCTTGCCACCCTGTTGTTGTGGCCCTGCCGTGCTCGGCTGGGGGTTGACGCCTGGGCCGTGGCCCCCGTCCTTGGGTTCCGACCGGCCGCGCTGCACGCCGCGGTGGTACGCGGAAAGCAGCCCACGCACGCCCTCCGGAGTACGCCGCTGCATCGTGGTCGCGGGCCGTTCGACGCCCCCCGGAACGAGCTGGGCCATGGGTACCCGCTTGGGCAACCCGGCCTCGGTCGTCTCGGTCACCGGTACCTCCGCGGCCGCGGACGCGGCGCGCCAACCTTCGTCGGCCGCAGTCTGCCAGGAGGGCCCGCCGGCGGGCATCGGGGTTGCTGCCATCGTCGAGTTGCTACCTGTCGTCGTGCCGTTCACGTTGCTCGACCGGGTGCCGTTGCCGCCGGGCACCGGCTCGAACCGGGCCGGGGACGACGAGTCCCAGGCCGGTGGTGCGCTCGACGAGGCAGGGAAGGGCACGCCGGAGGTGGGTGTGGGTGCGCTGGACGGGGCCGCCGGGCGGCGGGTGCGGAACCACGCCGACTCGAGCTCACGGAAGATCGGCAGCTCCATCGTCTCGTCCGGTGTCCGGCGCTCCGGCGCACCCGCACCGGAGCCGATCCCGGACGCGGCTGGCTGGGCGGACGTTGGAGTGGCCGGTGGCGCCGAAGCAGGCGCAGCCGCTGCCGGCGGTGCCGAGGCTGGCTCGGCCGGTGCCGAGGCCGGCTCGGCCTCACCCGCGGCCGGGGTGCCTGACCCAGCCTTGGCGTCAGGCTCGGTCGGGCGCACCTTCGGCAGCTCGGCGGTCATGTCGAGCGCGGCGGCGAGCTCCTCCGGGACAGCCGGGGTGGGCGCGGTGGCACCGGCATCCTCGCCGCCGGGATGCGCGGGCGCGACCGGCGGCCAGGCCGGCGGTGGAGTGGCGGTATCGGACGGTCCGGCGGCCGGCGGCGGGCCGCTGGCCGGGGCCGGCGGACCGGAGACCGGCGGCGCGCCCGCGGGCCCCGGCATCGGTGGGACCAGACCCTGTGGCGGCATCGCGAACGGCGCCTGGCCCCGGCCATCCCGGGCCGAGGGGTCGGACGCCGGTGGGGCGGACGTCGGGGGCATCCCGCCGGGCGGGTTGACCGGACGCCGGGGCAGGCTGGAGCGCGCCTCCGGGCTGAACGGCGCCTGCCGCGGGATCCGCCCGGACCCGGCCTCGTCGGCGAGCTCACCGTCGACAGTCCACGGGTCGTGCGCCTGCCGCTGCGGCAACGGCCCGGCGCCCGGCGCATCCGGGGTCCGCGGGACGAACGGCTCGCCGTTGGCGCCCGCACCGAGGCTGGACGTCGCGGGGCCGCCGTTTGAGCCGTAGGCGCCGTTGGGGCCCCCGCTGTTGGTGCTGGCCGCGCTCGCACCGGTGAGATCGGACCAGGCCGGCATCGGCCGCTGCCCGGGGCGGCCGCGGCCCGGGGCGGGCGGCCCGCCGAACCCGCCGGACGAGGGTCCGTCGGCGAACAGGCCGGAGTACGCGGGCCGGCCGCCGGCCGCCGAGGGCCCGCTCTCCAGGGCCAGCGGCCCACCGAACGACGGGCGCCGGGCGGGGGCGGCAGAGGTCGGGACGCTGCCGCCCAGCTCGCCGACGCCGCTGGCGTGGGGCGCACCCTGGACCCGTCCGACGAGCGCCCGCGGGACCAGGACGGACGTGGGCAGCGTGACGTCGGCGATGGTTCCGCGCTCGGGTCCGCGGCGCAGCTCCACCTTCACGCCGTGCCGTGCGGCCAGCCGGGAGACCACGACCAGGCCCATCATCCGGGAGACGGCGACGTCCACCTGTGGCGGCGTGGCGAGCCGCTCGTTCAGCTCGGCCAGCTGCTCGGGCGAGATGCCGATGCCGTGGTCCTCCACGTAGAGCGAGGCCCGTTCGCCGACCCGGCGCGCCTCCACCACCACATGCGAGTCGGGCGGGGAGAACGCGGTGGCGTTGTCGAACAGCTCGGCCAGCAGGTGCACCAGGTCGTTGACCGCGTGCGCGGCCACCTCGATGTCCCGGTCGATCACGCCGAACTCGATGCGGGTGTAGTGCTCCACCTCGGACTGCGCGGCGCGCAGGACGTCCAGCAGCGCCGCCGGCTCGCGCTGCACGCGGGTGGAGTCGGCGCCGGCGAGCACCAGCAGGTTCTCGTCGTTGCGGCGCATGCGGGTGGCCAGGTGGTCGAGCTGGAACAGCTCGGCCAGCGCGTCCGGGTCCTCCTCGCTGCGCTCGAGCCGGTCCAGGTGACCGATCAGCCGGTCCACCAGGATCTGCGAGCGGCGGGCCAGGTTGACGAACATGGTGGCCACCGACGAGCGCAGCTGCGCCTGCTCGGCCGCCGTACGGACCGCCTCCAGGTGCACCGCGTTGAACGCCTCGGTGACCTGCCCGAACTCGTCCTTGCTGCGGACCGGCAGCGGCTCGGCGATCTGGGCCGCGACCTGCTGCGGCGACAGCTGGGTGGACAGCGCCGGGTCGCGCAGCCGGGCCACCGCCTGGGGCAGGCCGTACTGCGCGACGGCGAGCGCCCCCTGCCGCAGCTCGCGCAGCGAGCGGGCCATCGAGCGGGCCACCAGCCAGGCGAAGAGGATGGCCAGCAGCAGCATGCCGAGCAGTGCGCCGCTCTCCACCAGGACGGTGCGGGTCACCTCGTCGCGCCGGTTGGTCGCCGCGGTGACCAGGTTCCGGTCGAGCTCGACCTCCACGTTCCGCAGCAGCTCGGCGTGGCCGACCATGGCGGTGTCCCAGTCGGTCTCGTCGAACGGCAGCTCGGTGGCGTTGCTGCCGACCAGCTCCCGCACGTCACCGGTGCGCGAGTTCGCTTCCCGCAGCGCCGACCCGGAGACCGTCTGGTCGTACCGGGCGCGCTCGGCCTCGGTGGCCACCGACTGGAAGGACTGCAGGGCCTGTTGCTGGCCGGTCAGGGTGGAGATGAACTCCTCCTTCAGCTTGGGGGTCATCCCGCCCTGGCTGAAGGCGTCCAGCACCACGGTGCGTTCCAGGGAGAGGAACTCCTTCTCCCGGGAGAGCGCCGCGGCGGCCCGGATGCGGTCGCTGAGGCTGCTGTCGCCGGCCAGCGGCGCCGCCGAGTCGGCGATGGTGAGCAGGTTGTTGATCAGGACCTGGTACCAGCTCTTCGCGCTGCTGATGCTGATCTTGCCGGCCTCCACCTCGCTGCGGGTAGTGGCCAGCTCGCCGAGCTCCTGCGAGATGTCCCGCAGCAGCTTGTCGAAGTTGTCCGGCAGGTCGCCGACGGCCGCGCTGCGCTGGGCGTACGGCCGCTGGGCGGCATCCACCGCGCTGTGCGCGTCCCGGTAGGCGGTGAGCCGGTTCTGCCTGGCGCCCTGGTTCTGGGTGCCGAGCAGGATGACCGCGGCGGCCCGCTCGTCCTGCAAGCCGTGCACCAGCGCGCCGGCCGCCTCGGTCAGGCTGGCCAGCGACCGCGCCCGATCGGCGTCCTGGGCGTCCTGGATGTGGCCGATCATGCCGTTGGTGCCGACCACGATGGTGGCGATGGTCGGGACGATCATGATGAGCCCGAGCTTGGACCAGATCGGCAGGTCGCGTAGCCGGCCGAAGGGACGGCGCAGGCGCGACAGCAGACCGTCGCTGGTCGATGGCCGCGTGCTCACGTCACCGCCCTCCCGTCCCGGTGCCCGCTCGGTCTGGACACCTCTCACCGGCCGGCCAAGTCTGGCCGGACCCCCGAGATTCCATCACGTGCCGGGTCAAGAAGAAAGACCAGGTTGCCCGATACCACCACGGGTTCGCGGTGCAGGTGTGCCGTGACTACTGTTCGTTTTGCTGTTATCACCCATGGTGAGATTGTGATATTTCCCTAGTTGCCCGGTTGGTACGCCCGCCCGCGACCCTCGGATCCAGAGCTGGCCCCGGGGACCGGCGGGACGGCACAGACCTTACCTGGAGCGCGAACGGGCCGCCATGCACGCACAGTCACCGCCGACATTTATTCCGCCAGCTTGGCGTACCCCGGCTTGATCACCTCATCGATGATCGCCAACCGTTCGTCGAACGGGATGAAGGCGCTCTTCATCGCGTTGATGGTGAACCACTGCAGCTCGCGCCAGCCGTACCCGAAGGCCTCCACCAGCAACGCCATCTCACGCGACATGGAGGTCCCGCTCATCAGCCGGTTGTCGGTGTTGACGGTGACCCTGAACCGCAGGTCGCGCAGCAGCCCGATCGGGTGCTCGGCGATCGACTTGGCGGCACCGGTCTGCACGTTGGAGGACGGGCACAGCTCCAGCGGAATCCGCTTGTCCCGCACGTACGCCGCGAGCCGTCCCAGGACCGGCCGGTGCGGGTCGGCCACGCTGATGTCGTCCACGATGCGCACACCGTGCCCGAGCCGGTCCGCACCGCACCACTGGATCGCCTGCCAGATCGACGGCAGCCCGAACGCCTCGCCGGCGTGGATGGTGAAGTGGAAGTTTTCCCGCTGCAGGTACTCGAAGGCGTCCAGGTGGCGGGTGGGTGGGAAGCCCGCCTCCGCGCCGGCGATGTCGAACCCGACCACCCCGGCGTCCCGGTAGCGGACCGCGAGCTCGGCGATCTCCATCGACCGGGCCGCATGCCGCATCGCGGTCAGCAGAGTGCCGACCCGGATCGGCGTACCGGCCGCGGCCGCCTGCTGCACCCCGTCGGCGAAGCCGGCCAGCACCGCCTCCACGACCTGTTCGAGGGTGAGCCCGCGTTGCAGGTGCTGCTCCGGCGCGAACCGCACCTCGGCGTAGACCACGCCGTCCGCCGCGAGGTCACGGGCGCACTCGGCGGCCACCCGGTGCAGCGCCGGCTCGGTCTGCATGACGGCGACGGTGTGCGCGAAAGTCTCCAGGTAACGCTCGAGCGAACCCGAGTTCGCCGACGCCTCGAACCAGCGGCTCAGCTCGTCGGCGTCCTGCGCCGGCAGTTGGTGTCCCACGTCGGCGGCCAGCTCCAGCACCGTGGCCGGCCGCAGGCCGCCGTCCAGGTGGTCGTGCAGCAGTGCCTTGGGGGCCTTGCGGATCTCCTCATACGCGAGCGGTGCAACCATGTGGTGACCTTAGTCGTACGGGGAGTCGCGGGACATGAACAGGGACGTGCTGCGGTACCTCCGCTGCCCGAACTGCACCCTCGGCCTGGCGGTGGCGGGCGGGGCGGTGCGCTGCCCGCGTGGGCACACCTTCGACGTGGCCCGGCAGGGGTACGTGAACCTGGCCGCCGGCCGGGTGACCCACGCCGGTGACACCGCGCAGATGGTGGCCGCCCGGGCCAGCTTCCTCTCCGCCGGCCACTTCGACTTCATCTCCGCCGCGCTGGCTTCGGCGACCCCGGGCAGCGACCTCGTGGTGGACGCGGGCGCGGGCACCGGTCACCACCTCGCCGCCGTGCTCGACGCGCACCCGCAGATGGCAGGGCTCGCCCTGGACATTTCCAAACCGGCGGTACGCCGTGCCGCGCGGGCCCATCCCCGGGCCGCCGCGGCGCTCTGCGACACCTGGCAGCGGCTGCCGCTGGCCGACCACGCCGCGGACGCGCTGCTGGACGTCTTCGCCCCGCGCAACGGCGCCGAGTTCCACCGGGTCCTCCGCCCCGGCGGCACGCTGCTCGTGGTCACACCGACCACCGGCCACCTGGCCGAACTGATCGGTCCGCTCGGCCTGCTCACTGTGGACGCCGAGAAGCGGGATCGGGTCGCCGCCAGCCTCTCGGCCTGGTTCGTGCCTGTACAGGAGCAACGGCTGGAGCGGTCGATGCGGCTGACTCACGCCGAGGTGAACGCGCTGGTCGGCATGGGACCCAGCGCCTGGCACACGGATCCGCAGGCGCTGGCCGCCCGGATCGCCGCCCTCCCCAGCCCGACCACGGTCACCGCCTCCGTCCACCTCCGCCTCTTCACCCCGCGATCTTGCAGTTGTGTACCCCGGAATACCCCTTAAATCAGCCTAAGTCGGGGGGCACAACTGCAAGATCGCGGGGAAAGCGGGAGTCAGGTGGCGAGATCGATCTCGTCCCAGGCGGACGGTGGATCGTGGTACGGGCCGATGAAGATCACCGACCACTCCAGCGCCCAGCGCCGCTGGCCGGTGGCGTTCGAGTCGATCGGCCCGGGCAGCGCCAGCCCTTCCCGCTCCGCCTCCAGGTACGCCCAGTCCAGGCAGTAGTGCAGGTCCAGCATGGCGGCCACCTCGGTGGCGGCCCGGGGCGCGGCGAGCGAGCGGGACCGCCAGTGCTGGTAGGACTCGCCGCCGGCCAGGTTGGGCAGCCGGTCCATCAGCCCCGGGTCAGGCGGGCCGGCGGGGTCGATGTGCTTGCTCAGCCCGAGCACCCAGGTGAGCGCGAAGATCGCGTCGAAGTGCAGCACGAACGAGCGGTGGTCGCCCTGGCCGGTCGTCACGTACCGCCACTCCGGCTTGGTGACCGACTCCATCAGGCGGGCGTTGAGCAGCCAGCTCATCGCCTCCTCCTGGGGCATGCCGAAGGCGCGGGCGAGCACCACGTTGAGCACGGCCGCCCGCGCCTCGATCTCGGCGGTCGGCCGCAGCGCCACCTCGTCCCCGGGCTCCCAGACCAGCGGGAACTGCGGCGGCGGCAGTGGCAGGCCGAGCCGGCGCAGCTCAGCCAGGCTCGCGACGCGGACGGTGGCCGGGTCAGGCGCTGGCAGGGGCACGGATCGTCCTAGTCGAGCCGGTCCATCACGAGTGGGGGGCGGGCCGGTGCGGCGTCCGCGACCACCACCGCCTCCGCGGCCAGGGCCAGGGCCGCGGGCAGCCGGCCCGGATCGTCGGTACGCAGCTCGTAGAGCGGATCGCCGGCACGGACCGGGTCACCGGGCTTACGGTGCAGCACGACGCCGGCGGAGGCCGAGACCGGGTCCTCCTTGCGGGTCCGGCCCGCGCCGAGGCGCCAGGCCGCCACCCCGATGCCGTACGCGTCGACCGCAGCCACCACGCCGTCGCGGACCGCCCTGACCACCTCGGCCTCGGCGGCCTGCGGCAGCGGGGCGTCCGGATCGCCACCCTGCGCCCGCACCATCGCCCGCCAGGTGTCCATCGCCCGCCCGTCCCGCAACGCGTCCGCCGGATCCACGTCAGAGAGCCCGGCCAGCGCGAGCATCTCGCGGGCGAGCGCCAGCGTGAGGGAGACCACGTCCTCCGGCCCGCCGCCGGCGAGCACCTCGACCGCCTCGGCCACCTCGACCGCGTTGCCGACCGCCCGGCCCAGCGGCGTGGACATGTCGGTGAGCAGGGCCACGGTCCGGACGCCGTGTGCCTTGCCCAGCTCCACCATGGTGCGGGCCAGCTCGCTGGCCCGGTCGGCGGACTTCATGAACGCACCAGACCCGACCTTCACGTCCAGCACCAGCGCCGCGGTCCCCTCGGCGATCTTCTTGCTCATGATCGAGCTGGCGATCAGCGGGATCGACTCGACCGTGCCCGTGACGTCGCGCAGGGCGTACAGCTTGCGGTCGGCCGGGGCGAGCTCCTCGCCGGCCGCGCAGATCGCCGCGCCCACCTGGCGCAGCTGGGCGACGAACTGTGCGTTGCTCAACCCGGTCCGGAACCCGGGAATCGCCTCCAGCTTGTCCAGCGTGCCGCCGGTGTGCCCGAGCCCGCGCCCGGACAGCTGCGGCACCGCCGCCCCGCACGCCGCGACCAGCGGGGTCAACGGCAGTGTTATCTTGTCGCCCACCCCGCCGGTGGAGTGCTTGTCCACAGTGGGCCGCGGCACCCCGGACAGGTCCAGCCGCTGCCCACTGGCGATCATCGCGTGCGTCCACCTGGCCACCTCGTCGGCGGTCATGCCGCGCAGCAGGATCGCCATGGCCAGCGCGGCCATCTGCTCCTCGGCCACCTCGCCCCGGGTGTACGCGCCGACCACCCAGTCGATCTGTTCCGCGGAGAGCACCCCGCCGTCCCGCTTGACCCGGATGACGTCAGCGAACATGCCCGCTACTCCTCAAAACGCGGCATGCCGGCCGGCGGATCGCCCGCGCCGGCCCACGCGGTCGTCCCGTCGGCGTTGACCACCACCACGCGCGGCGTGCGCACCCGCCCCCAGGCAGCACCCTCCGCAGCGGTCGCCCAGTTCGGCGCCTCCTCGAGGATGCCGGCCGGCTCCTCCGGCGTGCTGGACCGTTCCCAGTACCCGGTCCAGACCCGTCGCCCGCCCGCCATGTCGGCGTGGATGAAGACGGTGCCGCGACCCTGCCACTCGGCCAGGTCCGGCGGCAGGACCGGGGCGTGCTTGGCGGCCGGGCGGTCCACCGCGTCCAGGTCGGTGACGTCGAACGCGTGCGGCAGCAGCTCGGCCATGCTCCGCGGCTCGGGATCCGCATCGATCAGGCACTGTGGACCGCCATGCTCCCACAGCAGCTGCCGGCACCGGCCGCAGGGCATCAGTGGCTCGCCGTCGGCGTCCACACAGGAGAGTGCGACCAGCCGGCCGCCGCCGCTGGCGTGCAGGGCGGAGACCACCCCGCACTCGGCGCACAGGACCACGCCGTACGCGGCATTCTCCACATTGCACCCGGTCACCACCCGGCCGTCGTCGACCAGGCCGGCCGCACCCACCGGGAACTTCGAGTACGGCGCGTACGCGCGGCGCATCACCTCGGTGGCCGCGGCGCGCAGCGCCGGCCAGTCAATCTGCACTATCCGTCAACCCTTCACGTACGGCTTGCCATCGGCCGCCGGTGCGCGTACCCGACCCACCAGCCCGGCAACCGCGATGATGGTCGCCACGTACGGCAACATGTTCAGGAACTGGCTGGGCACCGAGCTGCCGGTGGCGCTCAGGTAGGTGGCGAGCTTGTTGGCGAAGCCGAAGAAGAGTGCGGCGCCGAAGGCACCCACCGGGGTCCACCGGCCGAAGATCAACGCGGCCAGCGCGATGAAGCCGGCACCGGAGGTCATGTTCTTGTTGAAGCTGCCGGTCGCCACCTCGGTGAAGTAGGCGCCGCCGGCACCGGCCACCAGTCCGGCCACCAGCACGTTGCGCCACCGGGTGCCGAGCACCCGGATGCCCACCGTGTCCGCCGCGGTCGGGTGCTCGCCCACCGCCCGGGTACGCAGGCCCCAGCGGGTCCGGGACAGTCCGAAGTGGATGATCACGACCAGGGCCAGTGCCAGGTAGACCAGCGGGTTGGTGTCGAAGACGACCGGCCCGAGCACCGGAATCTCGGCCAGCCCGGGGATGCGCCAGGTCGGCAGCTGCGGCGGCTCGTTGTATTTCGCCGCGTCGGTCTGCATCAGCCGCTCGTACAAGAAGCCGGTCAGGCCGAGCGCGAGCAGGTTCAGCACGATGCCGGCCACGACCTGGTCGACCAGGTAGCGGATGGAGAGCACGGCGAGCAGCGCGGCGATGATCAGGCCGCCGACCAGTGCGCCGAGCAGGCCGAACCAGGCGTTGGCGGCCAGCGTGCCGACCAGCGCGGCGCCGAACGCGCCCATCAGGAACTGGCCCTCGATCGCCACGTTGACCACGCCCGAGCGCTCGCACAGCACGCCGGCCATCGCCCCGAGGATCAACGGCAGCGCCAGCTCCAGCGAGCCCGCGGCGGTGTCCACCAGCGGCATGAACTTCCCGGCCACCTGCCAGCACAGGAAGGACAGGACGAAGCACACGATGCCCAGGCCCATCAGCTGGCCCAGCCAGCGCCGGGCGGCACCGGTGAGCAGGCCGACGCCGGCGGCCGCGGCGATCGCGCCGAACAGCACGGCGCCGAGCTGGCCGTTGATCTCCAGCGCGGCCCCGGAAGCGTCCTCGCTGAGGGTGAACCGGGCCGTCTCCGCCGGTGCCAGCGCACCGAACCAGCCCATCGCCACCACGCCGAGCACGGTGAAGACGAGCCCGGCCTTGCGGTCGCGGGTCCAGAACTTGCGGACCTCGGCGACGGCCGTCAGGTCGTCCACGGTCGCAGTCGACATGCTCGGCTCACCAGCCCTTCGCCACGCTGGTCTGCAGCCGGGCGGCCCGCGCGGCGCGCAGCCGGAAGATCGCCTTCACCAGTGCGGGCGCCGCGATGAAGATGACGATCAGGGCCTGCAGCACGGTGACCAGCTCCAGGGAGATGCCGGAGAAGGACTGCATCCGGTTGCCGCCGGCCCGTAGCGCGCCGAACAGCAGCGCCGCCAGCAGGACCCCCCAGGGCCGGTTGCGGCCGAGCAGGGCGACCAGCAGGCCGTCGAAGCCGATATTGCCCGCCACGGCCGGGGTCAGGGCGTACGCCGTGCCGAGCACCTGGGTGGCGCCGCCCAGCCCGGCCAGCGCCCCGGCCACCACCATCAGCAGCGTGTACGTGCGGGTCACGCTCATGCCCGCAGTCCGGGCGGCGTCCGGGTTGGCGCCCACCGCCCGCAGCTCGAAGCCGAACGTGGTCCGGTTGAGCAGCCAGGCCACGACCCAGGTGGCCGCCACCGCGAGCACGATGCCGAGGTTCATCCGCAGCCCGTCGCCGAGCAGGTGCGGCAGGCGGGCCGCGGAGTCGACCGGCTTGCTGATCGCGTCGGTGCGATCCGGGTCGTGCACGCCGCGCTGGAGCACGATCCAGGTCAGGAACAGCCCGGCGGTGTAGTTGAGCATGATCGTGGTGATCACCTCGTGGGCGCCGGTGCGTGCCTTGAGGACCCCGGGGACGAATCCCCAGACCGCGCCACCCGCCGCACCGGCGACCACCGCCACGGTCACGGCGAGGACGATCGGCAGCGGGATCAGGATCCCGGCCACCGCGGCAGTGATCGCGCCTATCACCGCCTGGCCCTGCCCGCCGATGTTGAACAAGCCGCCGCGGAACGCCAGCGCCACCGCCAGCCCGGTGAACACCAGCGGTGCGGCGTAGGTCAGCGTCTCCGAGATCGGACTGAACACCGCCTGCCAGCCGTTGCTGCCGTCGATCCAGCCCTGGACCGCGGCCGGGTCGACGATGGAGCCCTTGAACAGGTTCGCGTACGCCTCGCTGACCACGTCCCAGCTGGCGTTGAGCGCGTCGCTGGGCCGGGCGGTGAAGTACGAGTACGTGTTGAGCACGTCCTCGTCGGAGACGATGATCAGGATGCCGCCGACGATGACGGCCAGCACGATCGACAGCACCGTGACGGTGACCGTGTTCGCCGCCCACAGGCTGTGCAGGAAGTGCTGAAGGAAGGTCTCCTCGCGGGCCAGGGTGGCCTCGGGCGTCTCACGCTGCTCTGTCGCGGTCATGCCGACTCCGGCTCCGGCGCGGCCTCGACCTTCCGGTCGGAGGTCCCACGCCCGTCGACACCGGCCATCAGCAGTCCGATCTCCTCACGCGGGGTGTCCGGTGGCACGACGGCGAGGATCTTCCCGCGGTACATCACCGCGATCCGGTCAGCCAGCGACTGCACCTCGTCCAGCTCGCTGGAGACCAGGAGTACGGCGGTGCCGGCGTCGCGCTCGTGGATCACCCGGTTGTGGATGAACTCGATCGAGCCGACGTCCACCCCGCGGGTGGGCTGGGCCGCGACGAACAGCTTGAGCGGCCGGGACATCTCCCGCGCCACGATCACCTTCTGCTGGTTGCCGCCGGAGAGGGTGCCGACCGCCGCCTCGGCCGAGGGCGTCCGCACGTCGAACTGGCCGATCCGCTCCTTCGCCGACGCGACGATGCTCTCCGGGCGCAGCAGCAGGCCGTTGCCGTACGGCGGGCGGTCGTAGATGTCCAGCACCAGGTTCTCCGCCACGGTGAACTCCTTGACCAGGCCGTCCACGCTGCGGTCTTCGGGCACGTAGCCGACCCCGGCGCGCAGGATGTCCTTGGTCCGCCGGCCGGTGATGGGCACGCCGGAGAGGGCCACCGTGCCGGCCACCACCGGACGCAGTCCCATGATCGCCTCGACCAGCTCGGTCTGCCCGTTGCCCTGCACTCCGGCGATGCCGAGCACCTCTCCGGCGCGGACCTCCAGGTCGACGCCGGCGACCGCGCGCTGGCCGCGCTCGTCGTTGACCACCAGGCCGGCGACCTGCAGCACCGGCTCCCCGGGCCGGGACGGCCCCTTCTCCACCTGCAATATCACCGAGCGGCCGACCATCATCGCGGCGAGGTCCTCCTCGCTGGTGTCCGGCGGGGCGGTACCCACCACGCGACCGCGGCGGATCACCGTGATGCGGTCGGCGATCGCCTTGACCTCCTTGAGCTTGTGGGTGATGAAGACGATGGACTTACCGGAGTCCTTCAGCGTCCGCATCACGTTGAGCAGCTCGTCGGTCTCCTGCGGGGTGAGCACGGCGGTCGGTTCGTCCAGGATGAGCAGGTTCACCTCGCGGGTGAGCGCCTTGACGATCTCGACCCGCTGCTGGACGCCGACCGGCAGGTCCTCGACCACCGCATCCGGTTCGACGCGCAGCCCGTACCGGGAGGAGATCTCGACCACCTCGCGCCGCGCCCGGCGGCGGTCCAGCCAGCCGAGCGGGCCGCCGCGGGCCGGCTCGTGGCCGAGCATCACGTTGTCCGTGACGGTGAAGACCGGTACCAGCATGAAGTGCTGGTGGACCATGCCGATGCCGGCGTTGATGGCGTCGCGCGGGCTGCGGATGGTGACCGGGACGCCGTCAACGATGATCTCGCCCTCGTCCGGCTGCAACAGCCCGTAGAGGACGTTCATCAAGGTCGACTTGCCCGCGCCGTTCTCGCCGAGCAGCGCGTGTATCTCGCCGGGCTCAACCGTGAGGTCGATCTTGTCATTGGCGACCAGATCTCCGAACCTCTTGGTGATCCCGCGCAGCTCAAGTTTCAGCTCAGGCCTCCTGCAGGTGCGTCCCGGCTAGCCGAAGGTGCCTGGCCCCGGACGTTGCGTTGCGCATCACGGGACCGGGCACCTTCGGCATCGTCTCACGATGCGGGCCGGGACCGGCTCATCACTTCGGCTGGGCCGGTGAGGTCACCTTGATCTTGCCCGAGATGATGTCCTGCTTGACCTGGTCAAGCTCGGACTTCAGCTCGGCCGGGACCTTGCTGTCGAACTCGTGGAACGGAGCCAGCGAGACGCCGTTGTTGGCCAGCGTGCCGATGAAGCCCGCCGACGCGTCCAGCTTCTCGCCCTTGGCGCCCTTGACCACGGCCTCCTTGACCGCGTCCTTGATGTTCTTCACGACCGTCGAGAGGAACGTCGAGCAGTACTGCGCAGCGCTGTTGCAGCCGTCCTGGTCGACCCAGATGACCGAGTACTTGCCGCCCGACTGCTGGGCGGCCGCGGCGGTGCCCAGGCCGGTGCCGCCGGCCACCGGCATGATCACGTCCGCGCCCTGGGCGACGAACGTGTCACTGATCGCCTTGCCCTTGGCCTGTTCGGTGAAGCTCTGCGCGAACGAGCCGTTCTGCTTGGCCTTGTCCCACCCCAGCACCTGGACGTTCTTGCCCTTCTGCTGGTTGTAGTAGGCCACCCCGTCGGCGAAGCCGTCCATGAAGATGGTCACCGGGGGGATCGGCAGGCCGCCGTAGGTGGCCACCTTGCCGGTCTTGGAGTACCCGGCGGCCAGGTAGCCGGCGAGGAACGCCGCCTGGGCGGTGTCGAACTGCATCGGGAAGACGTTCGACGCCTCCGGGATCACCGAGTCCACGATGCCGAACTGCTGGTCGGGGTGGGCCAGGGCCACCTTCTTGGTGGCGTCCGCCATCAGCCCGCCGACCGCCAGGATGAAGTTGCACTTCTGGTTGACGAACTGGTTCAGGTTCGGCTCGTAGTCCTGCTCGCTGGAGGACGCGACGTACTTCGGGTCGATGTTGGTCTGCTCCTTGGCCGCCTCCTGGATGCCGGCCCAGGCGGAGGCGTTGAACGACTTGTCGTCGATGCCGCCGATGTCGGTGACCATGCAGGCGGTGTACTTCGAAGCGGGCTTTGCGCCCCCGCCGCCAGCGTTGTTGTTCTCATCGGGAGCGTCGCCGCAGGCGGCGGCGCTCAGCGCGAGCCCACCCACCGCCAGCGCAGCGACGATCCTCATCCCACGCACAGGGCGCAAGACGGTTCTCCTTCCCAAGGTGCACACCGCCACGTAGCGGTGAATCGTTGGACGGGAGCGTACGCCTGGCGACCCGGTGCCCGACGACTGCCGCGCCCGGTTGTTGAACGCTCGTTACGCGCCCGTGACCGCCCGCATCCGGCCCGGTCAGGCCGCAGGCACGGGGTCCTGCCGGCGCGGCGCGGCAACCACCCCGGCCGAGCCGTGGCGGCGCCCGGGCCGCCCGGCCACCACCAGCGCCAGCCCGGCCACAGCGGATCCGACAAGTACGGATACCGGCTGATTGGCCCCTGCCCAGTCGAAGTACGCCGCGGAACGCAGCAGCGAACCGCCTGCGCCGACCGGCAGCCACTGGCCCACCTCACCCCACGGCTCGGGCAGCAGCTCGGGCGCCCCGTTCAGGCCGGACAGCGGGGTGGCGACCAGGAACACCAGCAGCGCACCCAGGCCGATCCCCGGGTAGCCCAGGAGGCTGCCCAGCCCGGCCACCGTCGCGCCGGCGGCCAGGGCGAACAGCCCGATGGCGGCGGCGCCCGCGAGATAGTGGTCGGGCAGTACGCCGAGCCACTGCTGCAGCACGAGGGTGGCGACCAGGCCGGCGAGCACCGCGTACGCCACCAGGCCGACCAGCCTGCCGGACCGGCTGCGGACCGCGACGACCAGCACCGTGCCGACCACCAGGCTGGTGATCGCCAGTGGCAGGAAGCCGGCGCCGAAGCCCCCGCCGTGCGGGTCGTCCGCGTCGGTCGGCACCACGTCGGTCACCGGCACCTGCTGCCCGCCGAGTTGTCCTGCCGCTTGGGTGAGCAGCTGCGCGACGGCCGGGCTGGCGGCGGACGCGGTGTGGAGCGACACACCACCCGGATCGACGACAAAGGCGGCGTACGCGTCGCGGTCGCGCAGCGCCTGGTCGGCGGCTGCGGCGTCGGGCGCGGTGGTGATGTCGAACGCGCCCGGCCGCGCGGCGCGCAGCTGCCCGGCGAGCTGCTCGACCGCTGGCGTCGGGCCGGCCACGACGACCGGCAGGTCACGCGGCTCGGCGTTCGCGGCCGGCCAGGCGAACAGCGCCACCAGGAGGGCCTGCACCGCGACCACGCCGGTGGCGATCAGCGCGGCGAGCACCAGAACGGGGGGTTGCCGGTGAGCCATCCGAAGCTCCTCTAAAACGAATGTTCGTTCTCTGACGGAACACTCTCACCGAGGCCGACCCCTCGTCAAGAACGAGCGTTCGTTTTACGGTTGTGAGGTGCCTCGCGTCTCCGACGAACACCTCGCCGCACGGCGGCGGCAGATCCTCGACGCGGCCCGGCTCTGCTTCACCCGCAACGGCTTCCACGCCACGTCGATGCAGCACGTGATCGCCGAGTCGGGGCTGTCGGTCGGCGCCGTCTACCGGTACTTCAAGAGCAAGGATGACCTGATCACGGCCATAGCCGGCGAGGTGGTCGACGAAGTCAGCACCGAGATCGGCGCGATTGCCGGCCACGAGCCGGCACTGCCGCTGGACCAGGCGGTGGAGCGGCTGGTGGACGACCTCCAGCCACGGCTCGGCCCGGACGGACCGTTCCGCCTGGCCCTGCAGGTCTGGGCCGAGTCGATGCGCAACCCGACCCTCGCGGCCTTCGTCGGGAACGTCTACGGCACGGTTCGGCAGCGGATGACAGCGCTCGTCCGGCGGGCCAAGGACGCCGGGTACCTGCCGCCGGACGTCGACGCCGACGCGGCGGGCTCGGCGCTGTTCGGTATGTTGCTCGGCTACCTGCTGCAGCAGACACTCACCGGTACCCCGGACCGGGCGACCTTCCTGAACGGCGTCCGCGCCCTCCTCCCTCACGCGGCTCCGCAATCCCCCGATCCGCGTTGATCTTGTGACAAGTGGCGGCAACCGGACCCTGTGCCGCGCCCAGCTCGTGATCAGCTATCGCATCTGCGGTATAGAAGTGGCGATCTGACCAGCATCTTCTGTGTCACTCGTGGAATTCTCCTCGTACCTGAGAGGCATCTGTAAAGGCGCTTGAACCTCCAGTAGGGGGAGGATTGAGCATCGACCTCATGAACATCGGCGAGCTGGCCCGCAGGTGCGGACTGTCGGTGAAGACCGTCCGGTACTACTCCGACCTGGGCCTGGTGCCCGAGGCCGGGCGTACCCGGTCGGGCCACCGGCGTTACGACGCCGACGCGGCGCTGCGGCTGGACTTCGTCCGCACCCTGCGCGAGCTGGGTCTGGACCTGGCCACCATCCGGCGGGTGCTGGAGGGGGAGTCCGACCTACCGCGGGTCGCGGGCGCCCACGCGGAGGCCCTGGGCGTCCAGATCCGGCTGCTGCGCGTGCGGCGCGCGGTCCTGCGCACGCTGGCCCGCCGGTCAGCTCTCACCCAGAAAGAGGTCGATCGCATGAACCGCATCGTCCAGGCGACCGCCGAGGAGCGGCGTCGCCTGATTTCCGAGTTCCTGGACAGCATCTTCGAGGGCATCCCGGTCGACCCGGGCTTCGCCGCCCGGCTCCGGTCGGTCACCCCGGAGCTGCCCGACGACCCGACCGACGAGCAGGTGGACGCCTGGATCGAGCTGGCCGAACTGGTCGCCGACCCGGACTTCCGGACCCTGCTGCGGCGCATGGGCGAGGGGTCGTTCGGCCCGGGTCCGAAGGCTACGCCGTCCGGGGAGGCCGCGCAGACCACCGCCGAGCTGGTCATCGAGCGGGCGGGGGCCGCACTCCGGGACGGCGTGGACCCGGCCTCGCCCGCGGCCCGGCCGATCGTGGACGAGCTCGTCGCCGCGTACGCGTCGGCGGTCGGCCGGACGGACGACGAGGCTTACCGGCGGGAGTTGCTCGCCGCGCTGGAGCTGGCCGACGATCCCAGGCCGGAGCGGTACTGGCAGCTGATGGCGATCATCAACGGCTGGCCGCCGTTCCCGCCCGCGACGCCCGCCTTCGGCTGGTTCACCAAGGCCCTGCGCGCCGCCTCCTAGTTGCCCTGTGTGGACGGTCGCCCGGCATCGCTGGACGATGGCGGGCGACTGTCCCGGCGCCATCGCGCTAGCCAGCTGCCAACTTCGCGGCAATCCGGGCCACCCCGGCCCGCACCTCCTGCGGGCTCGGAGTCTGGTAGGTCTCCGGGACGCCGACGGTCTCGGCGTACTCCTCCTCGGGTGTCTCGGTGAGACCGCGCTGCGCGGCGGCGATCTCGTCCCGGATCTCCTCCACCGAGACCGCCAGCACGATCGGCTCGACCACCGCCATCAGCTCCACGTCGGCGACCACGGCCTGGGCGAGCGCCAGGGCGTGCACCCGCTCGTACGGTCCGCAGACCACCGGCTCCCACTCCCCCTCGTCGTCGAGCGGCCCGAAGGTGATCACCCACGGCAGCTCGAGGACGGGCGAGTCGGCCGGCAGTTCCAAGGTCACCAGCGCGCCCACGCCTCCATCATGGAGGCGTGGCCCGGCCCAGGGGCCTGATCGCCGCAATCCGCCCAGGTCACCGGTCCCGATCGGCGGTGCCGGTGCCGGCGCGCAGTCGCGCGGCATCCCGGCACCGCTAATGGCGATCTTCGGTCGGCGCGCCCCGCGCACCGCGATGCTCGGTCGGCGCGCTCCGATGCTCGGTCGGTGCGCCGCACCCACCGCCATCCTCGGCCGGCGCGCCGCACCCACCACGATCCTCAGTCGGCGCATCACGGGCCGCGGTCGGGTCGCCGTAAGTGGCGCGGTCCTCGGTCGCCTGGTCCCGGGGCACCTGCTCTTCCAGCGGGTTGTCCGGGGGAAGGTGATCACCGCGGATCGTCTTGCCGGTGGCCAGGTCGACCACCCGGCCGTACGGGTTGGTGGCGGCCAGCGCCGCGCCGAGCAGCAGCACCTGGTTGAACAGGTAGAGGTAGACCAGCAGGCCGACCGAGCCGGCCACCACCCGGTAGACCGGGCCGGCCGCGCTGCGCGCGATGAAGAACCGGCCCACCGTGTTGAGCAGGGTGATGCCGGCGCCGACCATGATCAGCGACGGCACCAGCCGGCGGGCCGGGATGCGCAGCCGGGGAATCGCGATCAGCAGCGCCGTGGCCAGCACGAGGTTCAGCAGTACGGTCAAGATCCAGCTGGCGACGCCCAGGGCCACGCCGGTGCGCGAGCCCTGCAGCGTCTCCAGCCCGCCCTCGATCGCGTCCACCGTGACCAGCGACGTCCCGAGCAGGACGAAGAGGCCGAGCAGCATGCCGAGGTCGATCAGCCGGCGGATCACCGGGTTGCCCGGCTGCTGCTGCACGCCCCAGATCAGCCGCTGGGAGGAGCGCAGCGACTCGATCCAGCCGATGCCGGTCAGCGCCACGCCGATCAGACCGACCACGCCGACCGTGCCGCGGCTGCCCTTGATCTCGTCGCTGTTGAGCCACGGCAGGTTCTGCCGCAGGAACCGGTCGACCTCGGTGAGCAGGTCGAAGTTGAGGTCCAGCAGGTAGCCGAGGACCGAGTACGCCACCAGGGCGAGCGCGAACGCGGCGAAGAACGCATGGTAGGCGATCGCCGCGGCGAGCCGGCCGCCGAGCACGTCCAGGTAGCGCTGGCGGGCCCGCCAGAAGTGGTCGAAGGCGGCGGAACGGCGGCGACCGGCCGCCACCGCCCGGTTGTACGCCGCCTCGATCCGGCCGATCCCCCACACCACAGCTACCCAGTACCCGGCAGGGCACCGCCTTCGAGCAGAAAGTCCCGGCGCGGCTTCCACCGCCCGTCGCCGCGGTGCTCGAAGAGGGTGAACCGGTCCACCCGGAAGCGGGCGGAGAAGTCGGCCAGGTCGTCGTACACCTCGTCCAGCATGTCGGGCGGGACGTCCTGGGCGACCGTGACGTGCGGGTGGTAGGGGAACCGGGACTGGCGCCGCAGCGGTTCGGCTGCCCCGATCGCGGCGGCCAGCTGCTCGCACTCGCTGATGCCGGCGGCCACCGCCACGAAGACCACCTCGGTGACCGGACGGAAGGTGCCGGTGCCGCGTAGGTGCAAGGTGTACGGAGGGTATTGGGCGGCCACCGCGGCCAGGTGCTTCTCGACGCCGGGCAGCAGGTCCGGTGCGACGTCGGTGGGGCCGAGCAGGGTCAGGTGCGCCGGTACGTACCGGGCCAGCGGGTCACCGGCCAGCACCCGGCGCCGGGTCAGCTGGCTGCCCCAGGGCTCGGGGATGTCGAACGCGACCCCGATCCGGACCGGCCCACCGGGACTGTCCGATGTGCTCAAACCTCTCCCGCCCCCAGCCTTTTCGGACCACCCTTCGAGCCGGAGGCTCAGCGCCACCGGTCGGCCGGCGCCGGGGGCAGCATGCCGATCCGGTCGTACACCGAGCGCAGGGTGACCGAGGCGACCGCCCGCGCCTTCTCCGCGCCAACGGCCAGCAGCTTGTCCAGCTGGTGGGGGTCGTCCAGGTACACCCGGGTGCGCTCCTGGATCGGCCGGACGAACTGCGCCACCACCTCGGCCAGGTCCTTCTTCAGATCGCCGTAGCCCTTCCCGGCGTACGCGGCGACCAGGTCCTCGATGGTGCGGCCGGCGAGCGCGGAGTAGATGGTGAGCAGGTTGGAGATGCCGGGCTTGGCCTCCACGTCGTAGACGATCTCCCGGCCGGTGTCGGTGACCGCAGACCTGATCTTCTTGGCCGACCGGGCCGGGTCCTCCAGCAGCTCGATGATGCCGTTCGGCGAGGACGCCGACTTGGACATCTTCGCGGTCGGCTGCTGCAGATCGGTGATCTTGGCGGTGTCGCGCAGGATGTACGCCTCCGGCACGGTGAACGTCGGCCCGAACCGGGAGTTGAACCGCTGCGCCAGGTCGCGGGTCAGCTCCAGGTGCTGGCGCTGGTCCTCGCCCACCGGCACCGCGTCGGCCTGGTAGAGCAGGATGTCGGCGGCCTGCAGGATCGGGTAGGTGAACAGGCCCACGCTCGCCCGCTCCACCCCCTGCCTGGCCGACTTGTCCTTGAACTGCGTCATCCGGCTCGCCTCACCGAAGCCGGTCAGGCAGCTGAGCACCCAGGCCAGCTGCGGGTGCTCCGGCACGTGCGACTGGACGAACAGGGTGCACCGCTCGGGGTCGAGGCCGGCGGCGAGCAGCTGGGCCGCGGAGACCCGGGTGCGCCGGCGCAGCAGGGCCGGGTCGTGGCCGGCCGTGATCGCGTGCAGGTCCACCACGCAGTAGAAGGTGTCGTGCGTCTCCTGCATGGCCACCCAGTTGCGCACCGCACCCAGGTAGTTGCCCAGGTGGAACGAGTCCGCGGTGGGCTGGATGCCGGACAGCACCCGCGGCCGGTCCGGAGCGGGGACGGACATGTGGGCCATTCTGTCACCCGCGGGCGGTTGTCCGGGGAACCGGGTGGCGCAAAGGTGACTCATAGGGTTGAGCGCAGGCGACGGCAGGAAGGCAGCGGATGGCGGGCGGCGAGCGCACCGGCCGGGCCGGCGTCGAGCAGACGGTGGGCGAGCTGTACCACGCCTGTTACCGGCGCCTGGTGACGCAGGTCTACGCGTTCACCACCGACCTGAGCGAGGCGCAGGACGTGGTCCAGGAGGCATTCGCCCGGGCGCTGGCCCGCCCGGGCGGGCTGGCCGGAGTGGACAACCCGGAGGCGTGGCTGCGCACCGTGGCGGTGAACGTGGTCCGGCGGCGGTGGCGGCGGCGACGCCTGCTCGACGCCATCCTGCTGCGCGACCGCCCGGTCGCCCGCGTGGTCCAGCCCGGCCCGGAGCCGGACAACGCCGACCTGCGGACCGCCCTCGCCGCGATCGCACCGCCGTTCCGCGAAGTGATCGTCCTGCACTACCTGGCGGACCTGGGGGTGGACGAGATCGCCGCGGCGCTCGGGGTGCCGACCGGCACGGTGAAGTCCCGGCTGTCCCGGGCCCGGGCCGCGCTCGCCGAGCGACTCGGCGACTACCGGACCGCGGAGAACCGCCCCGGCCACGGCGGCGGGGCGAACAACACGGAAGTGGCCCATGCCTGACACCGATCTCGACCAGGACCTCGCGCGGGCGCGGGCGGCCCTGCTCGACCGGATCGACCAGCCGCCGCTGGCCCAGATCGCCAGCCGCGCCGCCGTCCTGCGCCGCCGCCGACGGGCGGTACGCGGCGGGACCGCGCTGGCCGCGGTGCTGGCGATCGGCATCGGACTGCTGCGGCCGTGGTCGGGCGGCCCCGAAGCGACGCTTCCGCCGGCCGAGACACCGTCCAGTGGCCCGGTCTACGCCGCTGACGGCATCACCATCAACGGCCTCACCAAACCCGTCCCCGAGATACCCGACCTGCCCGGCGCGATCGCTGACGTGGAGTTCGCCGACGCCGACCACGGCTACCTGATCACCACGTTGCGGGTCTTCGCCAGTACGGAGGACGGCGGTCTCACCTGGCAGCGCCACGACGTGCCAGCCGACGTGCGGACCACCCAGCTCTACCTGTTCCCCGGCGGCGAGATCGGCCTCCCCGATGGGTACGTCTCGGCTGACGGCGGAAAGACCTGGCAACGTCAGGCGGGCAACAACGCACAGCCGGTCACCGCCGCCGGCAAGGATGAGCTGCTGCTCGACAGCGGCGGCGGGACGCTGGCGGTCATGAGCCCCGGGTACGGGTTCCGGGGCTACCTCGCCAACGCGCCGCCGATCACGGTCAGCTGGGTCGCCGCGCGACCCACCGCAGACGGGATCTGGTGGGTCGCCGGCACCACGAACGACGGCACGAACAAGCCGGCCCTGGCGAGCAGCCGCGACGGCGGCCGCACCTGGCAGCCGGTCGTCCTGGACGCGCCGCCCGGCCAGCCGCAGGTCAGCTTCCTCGGCAGCCACGTGTACGCGGTAGTCGTCGGCGCGGACCGCAGAGTTCTCGCGATCCTGCACTCGACCGACGGCGGACAGCACTTCACCCCGGTCCGGACCGGCGGCGACGCGCAGCTGCGCACCCTCGCCGGCGACCTGGTGCCGCTGCTCGACGGCCGGCTGCTGGCCGCCACCACGTCGCACGAGTGGTACCTGAGCTCGGACGGCGGTGCCACCTTCCGGCGGGCCACCGGCACCCTGCCCGTGGTCGGCGCGCTGCGCCGCACCTGGGCCGGGTACGTCGCCTACGACCTGTTCGGCGGCGAACCGGCCGGGTGGGCTGCCTTCTCCTCCGACGGCAGCACCTGGCGCAAGCTCCAGGTCCACTGAGGGTGCCACGCCGGCCTGCTGCCGCGGGCGACGGTCAGGCCGACCACAACCCGGGCGCACAACCACAGCGTCACGGCGATCCGCAGGAACACCGTCGCCGCGTACAGCCGGTTGTCGATGGCCTGATCGTCCAGGTGGGCCCAGATCGCGAACCAGTAGACGATCTCGGCCGCCTGCCAGACGACCAGGTCCGGCAGGCGCAGGCCGGCCAGCACGGCCAGCGGGAGCAGCCAGAGCACGTACTGCGGCGAGTAGACCTTGTTGGTGACCAGGAACGCGGCGAGCACGAGAAAGGCGAGCGGAGCCAGCGGCGGCGCCGGGCGGACGAACAGGGCCAGCGCCGCCACGCCGAGGCAGCCGACCAGGAACAACCCGCTGGCCAGCAGGTTGAGCCGGCCAAGCGGCTCGACCGGGTGCCCGAGCAGCTCCAGCGCGTGCCACGGCGAGCCGAACTCGGCGCCGCGCTCCTTGTTGAACCGGTAGAACAGCTGCCAGCCCTCGGGGTACACGATCATCACCGGCAGGTTGACGGCGAGCCAGGCGCCGGCCGCGGCGCCCACCGTCCGGGCCGCCGTGCGCCACTGCCGTTGTCGCAGGGCGAGCAGCACGATCGGGCCGAGCAGGAACGCCGGGTAGAGCTTGGCCGCCGCGCCCAGGCCGAGGAGCAGGCCGACCAGCCAGGGCCGGTGGCGGGCCCAGGCGAGCAGGGCCAGCGCGGTCGCCGCCACCGCGAGCAGATCCCAGTTGATCGTTCCGGCCAGGGCCAGGGTCGGCGCCGCCGCGACCAGCAGGCCGTCCCGCGGGTCACCGGTCGTGCGCGCGGTCGCCCAGACGGTGACCATGGCGAGCCCGAGCAGGACCAGCACGGTCAGGGTGAAGTAGGTCTGCTTCAGGTCGGCGCCGCGGTCCGGCGTCAGCACCCGGGCCAGCCGTGCGCTCACGTCCATCACCAGGCCGGAGAGGACCGGGTACTCCAGGGGATGCTCCCCGGCGTTCGGCGCGTACGGGAAGATTCCGTCCGCCATGCCCCGGTTCTGCAGCAGGAACGGCACGTCGCTGTAGCAGCGCTGGCCGAACAGCAGCTCGCGGCGGTACGGCCAGCCGGCCGCGTGGCAGGCGTACTTCTGCCAGTAGCCGAAAGCGAACGTGACGACCGTGACGGCAAGGGCGACCGGTAGCAGCTGCCAGCTGATCCGCCTGGCCATCAGTGTCGACACCACGCGGCCATCTTTGCCTAATCCCGGGTCGTTGTGCAGTCGCGCCTTCCCGGGCAGGCGATCACGCCTTCTCCGGCAGCGCCGCCACCGTCGCCACGACCGGCGGCCCCTCCGTCGCCGCCTGGCCGGCCGGCCCCGCCGGCCGGACGCCCACCCGGGCGACGCGCCGCCCGTCCAGCGCGAGCACCACCAGCCGCCAGGCGGGCTGAGGCGCCTCGCCGGTCTCCGGCCCGGCAGCGGCTACCGCCGCCGCGACCACTGGCGGCACCGCCACCTCGTCGCCGACCGCCGGCAGCCGGCCGAGCGCGGCCATGACGAAGCCACCGACCGTCTCATACGGGCCGGGCGGCAGGGCGAACCCGGCCCGCTCGGCGAAGTCGGCCAGGTTGAGCAGCCCGTCCACCTCGGAAGCGGCGGCGCCGGCCGGGACCGGCTCGGGCGAGGTGTCGTACTCGTCGTGGATCTCCCCGACCAGCTCCTCGATCAGGTCCTCCAGGGTGACGATGCCGGCGGTGCCGCCGTACTCGTCGACCACCACCGCCAGGTGGTGACGCTCCCGGCGCATCTCGGAGAGCGCGGCGAGCACATGCTTGCTGCCCGGCAGCCGCTTGACCTCCCGGACCAGCTCGCCCACGGTCCGCGCGCCACCCTCCGGGGGTATCAACAGGTCCCGCAGGTGCACGAAGCCGATCACGTCGTCGTGCGTACCGTCCACGACCGGGAAGCGCGTGTGCCAATCTGAGCGGGCCTGCCGGGCGGCCTCCTCGAGGGTCAGGTCGGCGCGCAGGAAGGCGACCTCGGTGCGCGGCACCATCACCTCCCGCACCAGGCTGCCACCGGCCGCGATCACCTCGTCGATGATGCGCCGCTCCTCGCGGTCCAGCAGGGTGTTCGCGGCCACCAGGTCACGCAGCTCGGCCTGGCTGATCCGCTCCCGGCCCGTGGTCGGGCTGGTGCCCAGCAGCCGGGTCACGCCGCGGATCGCGGCGTCGGCCACCTGGACTACCAGCCGGGCGAACGCCCGGGCCACCGGACCGGGCTGGGTAGGTGCGACCCTCTGTCTCCCGGCATCGCCGGAGTCGTCCATGGAAGGATCCTAGTCAGCCGCGCCCGGGCGGCGCCGGTAGGCTCGGCTACCGGCCCGCGTCCCACGGCAAGGAGGCCCCGTGAAGCTGCTCGTCACCGGAGGTGCCGGCTACATCGGCAGCGTCGTCACCCGGTTGCTGCTCGACGCCGGACACCAGGTGGTGGTCCTGGACGACCTGTCCACGGGCCACGAATCGGCGGTGCCCGCCGGGGCCACCCTGGTGCGCGCCCGGGTCCACCAGGCGGCCCAGGTGCTCACCCCGGACGCCGGCTTCGATGCCGTACTGCACTTTGCCGGGTTCATCGCGGCCGGGGAGTCGATGGTCCGGCCGGAGATCTACTGGGACGCCAACCTGGTCGGCTCGCTGGCGCTGCTGGACGCGATGCGCGCCGCCGGCGTACGGCGGCTGGTCTTCTCCTCCACCGCGGCGGTCTACGGCAACCCCACCGAGCTGCCCATCACCGAGGCCGCCGCCACCGCCCCCACCAGTACGTACGGCGCCACGAAGCTCGCCTTCGACCTGGCGATCCGCTCCGAGGCGACCGCGTACGACCTGGCCGCGGTGTCGTTGCGCTACTTCAACGTGGCCGGCGCGCTGATCCGCCCGGACGGCACGGCCATCGGTGAGCGGCACGACCCGGAGACCCACCTGATCCCGATCGCCCTCCAGGTGGCCGCCGGGAAGCGGGAGAAGCTGCAGCTCTTCGGCGACGACTACCCCACCGTGGACGGCACCTGCGTCCGCGACTACATCCACGTCGCCGACCTGGCGGCTGCGCACCTGCTGGCGCTGGAGGCCGCGTCGCCCGGCCAGCACCGCATCTACAACCTGGGCAACGGCAACGGCTTCACCAACCGGCAGGTGGTCGACGTGGTCCGCGAGGTGACCGGCCACCCGGTGCCGGTGGAGATGGCCGCCCGGCGCGATGGCGACCCGGTCGCGCTGGTCGCCTCGTCGCAGCGGGCGCGCGACGAGCTGGGCTGGGTGCCGGCCAAGCCCACCCTGCACGACATGGTCGGCGACGCCTGGGCGTTCATGCAGCGGGCCGGGGCATGAGCTCCGGCGGGCCGGCCGGCGTCTGGGCGGCTCCGGGCCGGGTGAACCTGATCGGCGAGCACACTGACTACAACGACGGGTACGTGCTGCCGTTCGCGCTGCCTCAGCGCACCGTCGTCACAGCGTCCCTTGTGGACGGCCCGCGGTGGATCGTCAGGTCGGAGCAGGCGCCGGGCGAGGAGGTCGCCTTCGGCGAGCAGGACCTCAAGCCCGGCGCGGTCGCCGGCTGGGCGGCGTACGTGGCCGGGGTGGTGTGGGCCTTGCGCGAGGCCGGCTTCGCCGTGCCCGGGGCCCACCTCTCGATCGCCTCGGACGTCCCCCTCGGCGCCGGGCTGTCCTCCTCCGCCGCCCTGGAGTGCGCGGTCCTCACCGCCCTGGCCGACCTCGGCGGCCTCGATCTGCCGGTGCACGACCGGCCGGCACTGGCCCAGCGGGCAGAGAACGACTACGTGGGCATGCCCTGCGGCATCATGGACCAGTCCGCGTCGACGCTCTGCCGGGCCGGCCACGCGCTCTTCCTGGACTGCCGCTCGCTGCAGACCGCGCACATCCCGTTCGACCTGCCCGCCGCCGGCCTGGCGATGCTCGTCATCGACACGAAGGCGCCGCACCGACACGTCAGCGGGGAGTACGCGGCGCGCCGCGCGTCGTGCGAGGCGGCCGCGGCCGCGCTCGGCGTACCGGCGCTGCGCGACGTCGCGGACCTGCCTGGCGCGCTGGCCCGCCTCGACAGCGAGGTGACGCGCCGCCGGGTGCGCCATGTGGTGACCGAGAACCAGCGGGTACTGTCCGTTGTGGACCTGCTGCGCGCCGGCCGGGTCCGCGAGATCGGGCCGGTGCTGACCGAGTCGCACGCCTCGATGCGCGACGACTTCGAGATCACCGTGCCGGAGGTGGACACCGCGGTAGAGACCGCGTTGGCGGCCGGCGCCTACGGGGCGCGGATGACCGGTGGCGGCTTCGGCGGCTGCGTGCTGGCGCTGGTGGACGCCGACGCGACGGACCGGGTCGCCGGCGCGGTGGCGGACGCCTTCGCCGCCCGCGGCTTCGCCGCTCCGGCGCCGTTCGTCGCCACCCCGAGCCCCGGCGCCACCCGCCTCAGCTAGCCGCCGCCCCCCTTCCCCGCGATCTTGCAGTTGTGTACCCCGATAAAAGCGACATATCACGATAAGAAGGGGGGCACAACTGCAAGATCGCGGGGAAGGGGGGGTCAGGAGGCTTCGAGGATCATGGCGGCGCCGACGGTGCGGTTGGTCTGCTCGTCGATGATGATGAAACCGCCCGTGGTGCGGTTGCGCCGGTACTCGTCGCACAGCAGCGGCACGGTGGTGCGCAGCCGGATCCGGCCGATCTCGTTCAGCGCCAGCTCGGTGGCCCCCTCGTCGCGGTGCAGCGAGTTGACGTCCAGCCGGTAGTGCAGCTCGCGGATGGCCGCCCGGGCCGACCGGGTGGTGTGCTTGATGGCGTACTTGCCGCCCACCCGAAGCGGGCGGGTCTCGTCCATCCAGCACACCATCGCCTCGATGTCCTGCGCCACGGCCGGGGCGTTGTGCGGCCGGCAGATCATGTCGCCGCGCGACACGTCCAGCTCGTCGGCGAGGCGGATGGTCACCGACATCGGCGGGAAGGCCTCCTCCACCTCCCCGTCGGCGGTGGAGATCGACGTGATCCGCGTGGTGAAGCCGGACGGCAGCACCATCACCTCGTCGCCCGGCTTGAGCACGCCGCCGGCCACCTGACCGGCGTAGCCCCGGAAGTCACGCACCACAGTGGACTGCGGCCGGATCACGTACTGCACCGGGAAGCGGACGTCCACCAGGTTGCGGTCCGACGCGATGTGCAGGTGCTCCAGGTGGTGCAGCAGCGACGGCCCCTGGTACCAGGGCATGTTGGCGGACCGCTCGGCGATGTTGTCGCCGTGCAGCGCGGAGATCGGGATGACCGACAGGTCGGGGACATCCAGCTTCGCCGCGAACAAGCAGAACTCGTCGGCGATCCGCTCGAAGACCTCTTGCGACCAGTCGACCAGGTCCATCTTGTTCACGCAGAGGACCAGGTGCGGTACTCGCAGCAGCGAGCACAAGAACGCGTGCCGGCGGGACTGCTCGACCAGACCCTTGCGCGCGTCGACCAGGATCAGCGCCAGGTCGGCGGTGGACGCGCCGGTGACCATGTTCCGGGTGTACTGGATGTGCCCGGGGGTGTCGGCGATGATGAACTTCCGCCGCGGCGTGGCGAAGTACCGGTACGCCACGTCGATGGTGATCCCCTGCTCCCGCTCCGCCCGCAGGCCGTCGGTGAGCAGGGCCAGGTTCGTGTACTCGTCCCCGCGCGCGGCGCTGACCGCCTGCACCGCCTCCAGCTGGTCGGTGAACAGCGCCTTGGTGTCGTAGAGCAGCCGCCCGATCAGGGTGGACTTGCCGTCGTCGACGCTGCCGGCGGTGGCGAACCGGAGCAGGTCCATCCGGGACACCTCCGGCTCGATCACCTGGGTCATCAGAAGTACCCCTCCCGCTTGCGGTCCTCCATCGAGGCCTCGCTGACGCGGTCATCGCCGCGGGTCGCCCCGCGCTCGGTGATCCGGGTCGCGGCCACTTCCTCGATCACCTTCTCCGGGGTGTCCGCCTCAGAGCGGACCGCGGCGGTACAGGTGGCGTCACCGACCGTGCGGTAACGCACCCGGGCGGTGAACGGTGTCTCCCCGTCGCGCGGCCGGAGGAACTCGTTGACCGCGTACAGCATGCCGTCGCGCTCGACCACCTCCCGGTCGTGCGCGTAGTAGATCGACGGCAGGGCCAGGCCCTCCCGGGCGATGTAGTGCCAGACATCCAGCTCGGTCCAGTTGGACAGCGGGAAGACGCGGATCGACTCGCCCGGGTGGATCCGCGAGTTGTACAGCGACCACAGCTCCGGGCGCTGGTTGCGCGGGTCCCACTGGCCGAACTCGTCGCGGAAGCTGAACACCCGCTCCTTGGCCCGGGCCTTCTCCTCGTCCCGGCGCGCGCCGCCGAACAGCGCGTCGAAGCGGTACTTCTCCACCGCGTCCAGCAGCACCGGGGTCTGGATGCGGTTGCGCGACCCGTCGGCCGGCTCCTGGACCAGGCCGGCGTCGAGCGCCTCGGGCACGCTCGCCACCACCAGGTGCAGGCCCAGCTCAGCGGTCCGGGCGTCGCGGAACTCGATCACCTCGGGGAAGTTGTGGCCGGTGTCCACGTGCATCACCGGGAACGGGATGCGGGCCGGTGCGAACGCCTTCTCGGCCAGCCGCAGCATCACGACCGAGTCCTTGCCGCCGGAGAAGAGCATGACCGGCCGCTCGAACTCGGCCACCACCTCGCGGATGATGAAGATGCTCTCGCTCTCCAGGGCATCCAGGTGGGTCACGCGGTACGCCGCGGGCTGGCTCATTCGGACTCCAAACGAGGTCGCAGGGCTGCCAGCAGCCGGGGGGCGAGGTCCTTTCGACACACCACCAGGTCCGGCAACCGTGGATCCGGTTGGTTGTATTCCAGCGCGGATCCATCGATTCGGGAAGCGTGCAGCCCGGTGGCGGTGGCCACAGCCACCGGTGCGGCCGAGTCCCACTCGTACTGCCCGCCCGCGTGGATGTACGCATCCACCTCGCCGCCGACCACTGCGACCACCTTCGCCCCGGCCGAGCCCATCGGCACCAGCTCGGCGCCGAGGTCGGCGGCGAGCGCCGCCACGAAGGCCGGCGGCCGCGTGCGGCTGGTGGCGATCCGCAGCGGGCCCCCGGTCGCGGCCGACGGCGTCAGCGGTGGATACGCCGGCGGCCGGTCGGTGCCGAGCACCCGGTGCTGCGCGGGCAGCGCCACCGCCCCGGCCGCCAGCCGGTGCGGCGTGACCGCGCTGCGCGACCACAGGGCGACATGCACCGCCCAGTCGGCGCGGCCCTCCTCACTGAACTCCCGGGTGCCGTCCAGCGGATCGACGATCCACACCCGCGCCGCACCCAACCGGGCCGGGTCGTTGCGCGCGCCCTCCTCGGAGAGCACCGCGTCGTCCGCCCGCCACCGGGACAGCTCGGCGAGGAGCAGGTCGTGTGCGCACTTGTCGCCCTCGGCCCGCAGCCCGGCCGGGTCGTCGAAACCGCGCTCCTGGCGTAGCCGGAGCAGCAGTTCACCGGCGCGACCGGCGAGCCAGCGGGCGAACGCCGCGTCGGCCACCGGCGGCGCGGCCATCCGGTGTGCTCCCGTCTGGCTGCCTACCCCCACGTCGCCGAAGATTACCGGAGCTCATCGCGCGTGGTACGCGTTCTGCGCCCACTCCAGGCCCCGGGTGAGCACTGCCTCAACCAGATCGGCCGCCCGGTCGACCAGGTAATCCAGGTCCTTGCGCTCGGCGGCGGAGAAGTCGGACAGCACGTAGTCGGCCGGGTCCTGCCGGCCGGGCGGGCGACCGATCCCGAACCGCACCCGCAGATAGTCCTTGGTGGACAGCGAACGGGAGATCGACCGTAGCCCGTTGTGGCCACCCTCGCCGCCGCCGCGCTTGGCCCGCAGCTGGCCGTACGGCAGGTCGAGCTCGTCGTGCACGGCGAGCATCCGGCCGGGGGGCACCCGGTAGAACCGGCACAGCGCCGCCACCGGGCCGCCGGAGAGGTTCATGTAGGTCAGCGGCTTCGCCAGTACCAGCCGCGGCACCTCCACGCCGACCCCCAGCCGCCCCTCGCCGACCGCGGCAACCGCCTTGCGGTGCCGGCTGAACGTGATCCCGATCCGGTCGGCCAGCAGGTCCACCACCCGGAAACCGACGTTGTGCCGGTTGCCCGCGTACTCCCTGCCCGGGTTGCCCAGCCCGACCACGAGCCAGGGGCTGGCCGGATCGGGCGTCTCGGCTCGACTTGCCTCCCCCGGCCCGGTCGGCGCAGCCCCTTCGGACATCCCGCCTCCGCGAGGTCAGGCGGACTCTTCCGCCGGGGCGCCGGACTCGGCGGTCTCGGCGGCCTCGGCAGCCTCCTCCTCCTCCGCAGCCGGGGCCGGCTCCTCGAGGTCCGCCGTGGTCGGCACGGACACCACCGCGATGACCAGCTCGGGGTCGGCGACCAGCTCGACGCCCGACGGCAGGCTCACCTGGCCGGCGGTCACGTGGCTGCCCGCCTCGAGGCCCTCGACCGAAACCTCCAGGTGCTCCGGCAGCCGGGTCGCGTCCGCGGTCACCGACAGGGTGTTGTGCTCCTGGACCACCAGGGTGCCCGGCGCCGCCTCACCGGTCAGCTGCACCGGCACCTCGACGGTGACCTTCTCGCCGCGGCGCACGATCAGCAGGTCGACGTGCTCCATGACGTCCTTGATCGGGTCCCGCTGGATCGCCTTGGGCAGCGCCAGCGCGCTGGTGCCGTCGCTGATCTCGATGTTGAACAGCTGGTTGGCTCCGCCGTGCCGGATCGCGGCGGCGAACTCGCGCGCGGGCAGCGCGATGTGCTTCGGCTTCTCGCCGTGGCCGTAGAGCACGGCGGGCACCTTCCCGGCCCGGCGGGTGCGGCGGGCCCCTCCCTTGCCGAACTCGGTGCGGGGCTCGGCGGTGATCTTTACCTCGGACACGGAAGTACTCCTGGCGGCTCGTCGGGCTGCATCGGGCGTCGGCGGTGCCGGGCAGAGGGCGTCCGTCAAGCCTCGCCGGGCCGGCTCAGCTCGCCGGCCGGTGAGCGCACTGCCCGGGCACCGCGCCGATCACGGTGCCTCCGAACAGCGCGGCCGCGTCCAGCCGCAGCGCGCCGGGCACCCTCGCCGTGGCAACCGGCTAAGCCTACCCGAGCCGCCGGCTCCGCCCTGCACCGGGTGACCTGGCTAGCTCAATCCGCCAAACAGGGTGGTCACCGAGCCGTCGTCGAACACCTCGCGGATGGCGCGGGCCAGCAGCGGCGCGATGGACAGCTGGGTGATCTTGTCGAGGCGCTTCTCCGGCGGCAGCGGGAGCGTGTTGGTCACGACCACCTCGGTGATCCGGCTGTTCTTCAGCCGCTCGGTCGCCGGGTCGCTGAGCACCGCGTGGGTGGCCGCCACGATCACCTCCGCCGCACCCGACTCGTGCAGGATGTCGGCCGCCCGCAGGATGGTGCTGCCCGTGTCGATCATGTCGTCGACCACCAGGCAGATCCGGTCCTCCACGTCGCCGACCACCCGGTTGGCCACCACGTGGTTCGGCTTGAGCGGGTCGCGGGTCTTGTGGATGAACGCCAGCGGGCACCCACCCAGCCGGTCGGTCCACCGCTCGGCCACCCGGACCCGGCCGGAGTCCGGCGCCACCACGGTCATCGGCCGCCCGGCGTACCGGCTCTCCACGTACGAGGCGAGGGTGTCCATCGCGAACAGGTGGTCCACCGGCCCGTCGAAGAAGCCCTGGATCTGCGCGGTGTGCAGGTCCACGGTGAGGATCCGGTCCGCGCCGGCGGTGGCGAACAGGTCGGCCACCAGGCGCGCCGAGATCGGCTCACGGCCGCGGTGCTTCTTGTCCTGCCGCGCGTACGGGTAGAACGGCAGCACGACGGTGATCCGCTTGGCCGACCCGCGCTTGAGCGCGTCCACCATGATCAGCGCTTCCACCAGCCACTTGTTCACCGGCTGGACCATGGACTGCACGACGAATGCGTCCGATCCGCGGACCGACTCCTTGAACCGGACGAAGATCTCCCCGGAAGCGAAGTCGTACGCGTCCGCCGGCGTCGGGGCGATGCCGAGCACGCCGCCGATCTCTTCAGCCAGCTCGGGGAACGCCCGCCCGGAGAAGAGCATCATGGTCTTGCGGTTCTCCGCGACGATGCTGCCCATTGCCTCGCCAGCCCCCTAGCGCCGATCGCTGACTTGTCCGCCCGGGTCCAGTATCCCGGGCGCCAGCCGAGTCTGCCTCCCGGACCCGGCCACTGGCCAGGGGGAACCGGCAAAGTGGCAGCCCTCACCCGGCGCCGGTGACCAGGCGTTCAGGCGTACTCACCGCCCGCTCACCGCATCCCAGCCCCGCGCGCAGCGCGGGCTACCCGGCGTCTCCGCCAGCCGCCTCTCCGCTCTGCCGCGCCGCCTCGGCCCGGTGCGCCGCTCTGGCCCGCCGCGCCGCCTCGGCGGCGGGGGTGCCCGGCCGCTTGCGCTCGACCCAGCCGTCCACGTTGCGCTGCTGGCTACGCGCGATGCCGAGCGCACCCGGCGGGACATCCTCAGTGATGACGCTGCCGGCCGCGGTGTAGGCGCCGTCGCCGACCTCTACCGGCGCCACGAACATGTTGTCCGCCCCGGTACGGGCGTGGCTGCCGATGACTGTCCGGTGCTTGGCGACCCCGTCGTAGTTGACGAACACGGTCGCCGCCCCGATGTTCGAGTGCTCCCCGATGGTGGCGTCGCCGACGTACGACAGGTGCGGAACCTTGGTCCCCTCGCCGATCTCGGCGTTCTTCGTCTCCACGAACGTGCCGATCTTCGCCTTGCCGGCCAGCCGGGTGCCCGGCCGCAGGTACGCGTACGGCCCGACGCTGGCCCCGGGCCCAACCTCCGCCCGCACCGCGTGGCTGCGCAGCACGCTCGCGCCCGGGCCGACCACGGTGTCGACCAGCGTGACATCCGGGCCGACGGTCGCCCCCTCGCCCACCTCGCTGAACCCGCGCAGTTGGGTGTTCTGGTCGACCACCGCATCCGGCCGCAGGCTGACTGTCACGTCGATCCAGGTGGTGGCCGGATCCAGGATGGTCACCCCGGTGCGCATCCAGTGCTCGTTGATCCGGTCCCGCAGGCAGGCCCGCAGCACCGCCAGCTCAGCCCGGTCGTTGCAGCCCAGCGCCTCGACCGGGTCGCCGGCGGCGTGCACGGCGACGGGATGACCGGCCGCGGCGAGCAGCCCCAGCACGTCGGTCAGGTACTCCTCGCCTTGGTCGTTGTCGGTGGAGAGCTTCTCCAGCGCGTTCCGCAGCGGCCCCCCGTCGAAGGCGTACACCCCGGCGTTGATCTCGGTGATCTCCCGCTGCTCCGGCGAGGCGTCGCGCTCCTCCACGATGCGTTCCAGCGCGCCGCCGGCGGTCCGGATGATCCGGCCGAGGCCGGTGGGATCGGGCACCCGCGCGGAGAGCACGGTGGCGGCGCAGCCGCCCGCCTCGTGCGTTGCCACCAGCGCGGCAATCGTTTCCGGGCGCAGCAGTGGGACATCCCCGTTCAGCACCACCACGGTGCCCGTGGCCGCCTCCGGCTCGGCCTCCAGCGCGGTCCGCACCGCGTGCCCGGTGCCGCGCTGCTGCGCCTGCCGGACGGTGCGGGCGTCCGGGGCGATCTCGGCAAGGTGCGCTTCGACCTGGTCCGCGCCGTGGCCGACGACCACGAGTGTCCGCCGCGCGCCCAGCGGCTCGGCCGCCGCCAGCACGTGCCCGACCAGGGTGCGCCCGAGCAGCGGATGCAGCACCTTCGGCAGCGCGGACTTCATCCGTTTCCCCTCACCCGCGGCGAGGACCACCACAGTGCGCGGGCCGGTCTGGTCGGACCCGCCTGGCGCGGCGAGGGAAGGACCTTCCTGCCGGGGCTTGCTCACGATCGCACTCCCGTCCGGGCTGCTGACGCCTGCGACCCGATGCTATCGGCGCGCTCCGGGTGGGACTGCCGCCGACCCTCGCCTTGCCGTCCGATCGTCTGATAGCTCACAGTTTCCCGTGAATCGGACTTTCTCCAACAGCTCGGCCGCCAGGACTCGAACCTGGAATACAGGAGCCAAAATCCTGGGTGATGCCCATTTCACTACGGCCGAAAGTTCGGGTGCCAGCCTAGCCGCTCCGCCCTCACCGGCCGACCCGGCCCGCCCCGCATCATTGGCCGAACCAGCCCGCCCGGCCTCGACACCTATTTGGCCGTGAGGCACGGGCCGCCGGGTGCCGGTGACGGACGCGGATCGCGCAGCTGCACGACGTACGCGATGCTGTCGCCACCGCCGAACCTGCGCTGCTCCATCACCCGGCCCAGCTCGCCGAGCCGGCGGGCGAGCACCTGGGGCGCGTTCCGGTACGAGGAGGCGCGGATCCCGCTGTACGCGATGACCCGCCGGTACCCCTCGACTGCGGTGACCAGGCCGGCGGGGTCGCAGGCTTGGCCCGGCGGCGTGGGCAGGACCATCCGCAGCGGCCGCAGCTGCCCGTCCGGGTCGTACCACTGGAACGCCCTGGTCGCCGAACCGACCGCCAGCACCAGGTCGCCGGGCCGGTGTGCGGTGCGCATCCAGGTGACCGCGGCCCGGTCGTCGACGGCGGGGTAGGCAGCGGTGGACTCGACCGCCGAGGTGCCCAGCGGCACCAACCCGACGAGCGGGACGAGCGCCCCGACCGCCGCGACCGCGGCGAACGCGGGGCGGTCGCGCAGGGCAGCAGACCCGGCCACGGCGAGCGATACCCGCCGGTACCGCGATGCCAGCAGCCGGGCGGCGGCGTCCACCGCCACGGCTGCGGCGACGAACAGCGCCGGAACCATCCACAGTGCCAGCCGCAGCGCGAGCGGCACGACCCGCAGCATGGCGAGGGCCAGGGCGGAGACCGGCGGGGCGGCCAGCAGCAGGCCGTAGGCACGGCGCCGCCGGACAGCGATGGCCAGGCCGGCGGCGACGAGCAGCCAGAACAGGCCGCCGAGGAGCTTCGGCGCAAGCTCGCCGGGGAGGCCGGCATCCAGGTGCAGCGGGTCGGCGGCGAGCGCCGCCGGCCGGTGCAGCAGCCACCGCGCCACGGCAAGCGGGCCGGAGCGCGGCGGGTAACCCAGGCCTTGCCAGAAGGTGGTCAGGTAGTCGTTGCCGGCCGTAAAGCGCAGGGACAGCTGGTAGTGCGCGGCGAAGGAGGCGAGCCAGGCGGCGCCGGGCAGGGCCACGTCGCGGGCGCGGGCCCACCGCCGGGGCCACCACGCGGTCGCGAGCAGGACCAGCGCCAACCCGGGTGTCGCCAGCACCGCGCCCATGCTGAACCAGCTGGCCACGGCGGCCACCGCCCACCAGGTGCCGGCGCGGCGCAGGGTCGGCCGCTCGACCACCCAGCCGGCGAGCCCGAGCAGGGCCAGGACGCTGAACGCGTCCGCGCTGTAGTGCTTGACCTCGGTGGAGTACCGGACGAACGCTTCGTTGACCGCGCAGAACCCGACCAGCGCCAGCGTTCCGACGGGCCCCAGGAAGCGGCGGCCGAGCAGCCAGGCGACGACCAGCGCGCCGATGCCGAACAGCAGGGGCGCCAGGCGCAGCGCGCGCTCGCCGGTGCCAACGAGGTCGACCACCGTCCGCTGCAGCCACAGCCAGCCGAGCGGCGCGCTCTGGTTGTTGTCGAGCTGCCCGGTCAGCTGGGCGTAGCCGCGGTCGCGGAGATTCATGGAGATCATCTCCTCGTCCAGCCACAGCGGCCAGTCGGCGGCCCAGCGCCAGAGCCGCAGCGCCGCGCCGGCGACGACGGCGACCAGAGCGAGGTCGGCCCAGTACGGCCGGATCCGGCGACCGGGCGGGTGCTGGCTCACGCCGTGCCAGCGTAAGCCGTTGTCTCGTGGTTGGCGCCCAGTTGGGCGAACACACCATGAACGCCCGGCTACGCGGCGTACGCGGTTTGATGGCCGGCCCAACGGGAAAACGTGAGCAGTAGCCCAGAGCATCCGGGGGTGTTCGCGTGAGTGGTCTGGTGGACGAGGAGCCGGTCGGCGACATCGAGTTGGTGCACACCTTCACCGGGCCGATGCCGACCGGGGTGAGCGTCTCGCACCGCGGGCGCATCTTCGTCAACTTCCCGAAGTGGGGCGACGAGGTGCCGGCCACCGTGGCCGAGCTGCGCGACGGGCAGGAGGTGCCGTACCCGGACCAGCGGTGGAACTCGCCGGCCAGCGACGACGACGCGCAGGCGTTCGTCTCGGTGCAGAGCATCGTGGTGGATCCGGCCGACCGGCTCTGGGTGCTCGACACGGGCAGCCCACGGTTCCAGCCGACCAGGCCGGGCGGGCCGAAGCTGGTACGGGTGGACCTGGACACGGACACCGTCGCCCAGGTGATCACGTTCCCGACCGAGGTGGCGCTGCCCACGACGTACCTCAACGACGTGCGGTTCGACCTGCGCCGGGGCGAGGCGGGGCTGGCGTACATCACCGACTCCTCCGACTCCGGACCGAACGGCATCATCGTGGTGGACCTGGCCAGCGGCGAGTCCTGGCGGCGCCTGCACGACCACCCCTCGACCAAGGCCGAGCCGTTGCACGAGTTCCAGCCGGTCGTGGAGGGGCAGCCGCTGCTGCGACGGCCGGACGAGCACACCGCCAAGCCGATCGGGATGGGCTCCGACGGTATCGCGATCTCCGCCGACGGCCGGCGGCTGTACTACTGCGCGCTGGCGTCCCGCCGCTGGTACAGCGTGTCCACCGACGCGCTCGCCGACCGGTCGCTCCCCGACGAGGAGGTGGCCGCGACCGTCATCGACGAGGGTGACAAGGGCGGCGGCTCGGACGGGCTGGAAAGCGACGACGCCGGGCGGCTCTACCTCACCTCGTACGAGCACAACGCCGTGCTGCGGCGACGGCCCGACGGTGAGTACGAGACGGTGGTGCACGACTCGCAGCTGCTCTGGCCGGACACCCTGTCGGTGGCCACCGACGGGCACCTGTACGTCACCGCCAACCAACTGCACCGGCAGAGCAGCTTCCAGCAGGGGAAAGACCTGCGGCGCAGGCCGTACGCGCTGTTCCGCACCCGCATCGACGCCGGACCGGTCCTCCTGCGGCGGTGACACCGGCACGGCAAGGCCGACGATCCATTGGAGACAGACAGATGACACAGCAGAAGGAACGGTCAGACAGCCAGCCGATGCTGCACCAGCACGGCCGGGAGATCCAGGGGTTCGGCACCGTCCGCCAGCTCCCGGTCGCCCTGTCGTACGACAGCCGGATGTACGCGTGCCAGCGGCTGAACATGATTCTCGCCGACTCCCAGATCCTGTACTCCCTCTACAAGAAGCACCACTGGCTGATGCGTGGGCCGACCTTCTACCAGCTGCACCTGCTGCTGGACAAGCACGCCGGTGAGCAACTCGAGCTCATCGACATGATCGCGGAGCGCGTCCAGACGCTGGGCGGCATCGCGGTCGGCGATCCGCGCCACGTGGCTGAGATGACCCGGGTGCCCCGCCCGCCGAACGGGGCCGAGGAGGTGCCGGCGATGCTGTCCCGGCTCCTCGAGGCGCATGAGATCATCCTGACCGACGCCCACGACGCGGCGACCCGGCTCGCGGAGGCCGGCGACGACGGCAGCAACGACCTGCTGGTGTCGAATGTGATCCGGACCAACGAGTTGCAGACGTGGTTCATCGCCGAGCACCTGGTGGACACCCCGACCGTGCGAGCCTAGCCCTCCCCTCCCCGCGCCCTCCCCTCCCCGCGATCTTGCAGTTGTGCCCCCCGATAAAAGGGACATGTCCTGGTATTTAGGGGTACACATGTGCAAGATCGCGGGGAAGGGGTGGTGGGCGGTCAGCTGGCGGTGCAGCTGACGTTGGGTGTGCCGTTGGTGCCGTTCCAGGAGCCCAGGAAGCCGAAGGTAGTGCTGGCTCCCGCGCCCAGGTTGCCGTTGTAGGAGACGTTGCGCGCGGTCACGCCCGACCCGTTGCTCGTGACCGACGCGTTCCAGGACTGGGTGATGGTCTGGCCGTTGCCGAACGTCCAGCTGACCGTCCAGCCGCTGATGGCCGCGCTGCCGGCGGTCACCCGTACCTCACCCTGGAAGCCGCCCGGCCACTGGTTGACGATCGTGTACGCGGCGGTGCAGCCACGCCCACCACCGCTGGTGGGCGAGGTGGACGGTGACCCCGACGGGGTGCGCGAGGGCGACGTGGACACCGGCGGCGGTGACTGGGTCTGTCCGCTGTAGATGCTCGCCTCCCGGGCGGTGGCCTTGATCCCGTTGGCGCCGTTGAAGATGCGCTGGCCCCAGGAGGTGAGCTGGTTGGGGTTGAAGTTCGTCACCATGTCCAGGTACTCCACGCCACCGCTGTTGCCGCTCCACGACCAGCCGAGGTAGCCGATGCCGCGGGCCTGCGCCTGGGCCATGATGGTGTCCTCGTCCGGGTCGCCGTCGGAGTGGTTGAACCCGAACTCGCCGACCACGAGCGGCAGGCCCGCGGCGGCGAACGCGTCGAAGTAGGCGTTGATCTCAGCGACGGTGTCGAAGACGCCGTACATGTGGATGGAGAAGACGGTGTTGCGGGCCGGGTCCGCGTTGAAGACGGTCCGCGCGTTGTCGCGCATGGTGAACTGCCAATCCTGGCCCCAGTTCGGCGCGTCCACCATGATCAGGTGCTCGAATCCGTTGCTGCGCAGCCGGGCGATGGCGTTGCTGGTCGCCTCTGTCCATCCTGGAGTGACAGCGTTGTTGCCGAACGGCTCGTTGCCGATGTTCAGGATGATGTAGTTCTCCTGGCCGACCAGCGCGCTCTTCACACTGATCCAGTAGTCGACCGCGGCGTCCAGGGTGACCGCGCCGCCCTGCTCGCCGAAGCCGGTGGTGTCGTGGTCCTCCAGGATGCAGATCAGGCGGTTCTGCTTGCACAGCGAGACCACGTTGGCCACGTCGCTGGCGCCGTTGGCCGGCTGCCAGCGCCCGCCGCTGAGCACCACGCGGACCGCGTTGGCGCCCAGCGCCTTGATGTTCGCGAACGAGCTGGTCTGGCTGGGGAACCAGGTGTGCGCGTGGCTGACCCCGCGCATGATGAAGGTCGAGCCGTTGGCCTCGACGATGTTGCGGCCGCTCACGTGCAAGCCGACCGCTGCCTGGGCGGGTTGCGCCGCGACGAGGATGGAGGCGCCGGCGGCGGCGAGGCAGGCGGCCGCGAGGGCGATGCGCTTTTTCATGATCCACCTCAGTGAGACGTTCGAGTGAACACGCAGCACTGCCCGACGCAGCCCTGCGACAACCACCCGGCTCCCTGCGGTGTCCGGATCAGGGTAGATGAATGAATACGCCAACGCAACCGGTTAAGTAGTTTCCCCGCCACCGGCCAGAACTGGTGCAATGAACCGGTCAAGCGGCCGCAAGCCGTCCGCGTCCCTCCCCGCAGCAGGTGACCAGGGCGGAGCCAGCCTGGCGCCGAGTCGCCGGGAAGGGTGTGCGTAAAGCGAACGGGAGTTCTTATGCTGAACGGAGGGCCGCGGCCGCGCGTCCGTCAACGGCGGTGCGCCGGTCCGCCCCGTCGTTGACGCTACGTATCCAGACCCGTAGCGTCCGCTACGCGCGGTCGCACCCAGGCCCGACGCCGCACGGAAGGGGACTTGTGGACCAGTCGCGGGAGCCGCACTTCGTGCAGTCGCTCGAACGGGGCCTGGCCGTCATCCGCGCCTTCGACGCCGACCACCCCGAGCTGACCCTCAGCGAGGTGGCCCGAGCCTGCGACCTGACCCGGGCCGCCGCCCGCCGGTTCCTGCTCACCCTGGTCGATCTCGGCTACATGCGCACCGACGGGCGGCTGTTCGCGTTGAGCCCCCGCGTCCTCGAGCTCGGCTACGCGTACCTGTCCAGCCTCACCCTGCCCGAGGTGGCCGAGCCGCACCTGGAGAGGCTGGTCGCCCAGGTCCGCGAGTCGTCGTCGGTCTGCGTGCTGGACGGCGACGACGTGGTGTACGTCGCCCGGGTGCCGACCTCGCGGATCATGACGGTCACCATCAACGTGGGCACCCGGTTCCCGGCGTACGCCACCTCCATGGGCCGGGTCCTGCTCGCCGGCCTGCCTGACGAGGAGCTGGACAAGTACCTCGCCCGGGTCAAGCTGGTCGCCTTCACCGCCCGCACTGTCGGCACGACCAGTGCGCTGCGCGCCGAGCTGATGAAGGTGCGCGGGCAGGGGTACGCGCTCGTCGACCAGGAGCTGGAGGAGGGACTGCGGTCCCTGGCCGCGCCGATCCGCGACCGCGCCGGCCGGGTGGTCGCCGCGATGAACATCTCGGTCCACGCCAGCCGCAACACGGTCGACTCGATGCGCCGCGACCTGCTGCCCAAGCTCCTGGAGACGGCCGCGAAGGTCAGCGCGGACCTGCAGGTGGCCACGCCCCGCCGCACCAGCCGGCTGGCCGGCGCCTGATCGCAGGCATACTCAGCGGCTCCTCAGGGAACGTGCCAAGCAGACTCCTACCCCTGTCGAAAGTACGGGACCGTAGGTTACGGTGACGTAGCCGTAACCAGTTCATCTTCTGTGAGGCGCCATGAACAGTGCTGTCGCCGGCCAACCGGCCTCGATCACCACTGAGACAACCACGCGGACCGCCGCCCGGGCGGCGACCGGTCAGGTCACCGGCGGCGGCCCGAAGCCGCTGACCGAGGGAGTCCAGCCGATAGGCATCCTGATCGGGCTGTGGGCGTTCGTCGTCATCCCGTTCATCGCGCTGCTGGCCGCCGTCCCGGTCGCCTGGGGCGGCTGGCTGAGCTGGACCGACGTGGCGATCGGCGCGGTCTGCTACGTGGTCTCCGGCGTCGGAGTCACCGTCGGCTTCCACCGCTACCTCACGCACGGCTCGTTCAAGGCCAAGCGCTGGCTGCGGGTGACCCTCACCGTGGCCGGCTCGCTGGCCATCGAGGGCGCGCCGATCCAGTGGGTGGCCGACCACCGCCGCCACCACGCGTTCTCCGATGTGGAGGGTGACCCGCACTCCCCCTGGCGGTTCGGCACCAGCTTCTGGGGCCTGACCAAGGGCCTGTTCTACGCGCACATGGGCTGGCTGTTCCACCGCGAGCTGTCCAACCGGGCGCGCTTCGCGCCGGACCTGCTCGCGGACAAGGACATCCGCCGGGTCGACCGGCTCTTCGGCCTGCTGGTGGCACTCTCCGTGCTGGCCCCGACCGCGGCTGGCGGCCTGGTCACCTGGTCCTGGCAGGGTGCCCTGTCCGCGTTCTTCTGGGCCGGCCTGGTCCGCATCGCGCTGCTGCACCACGTCACCTGGTCGGTGAACTCGGTCTGCCACGTCTTCGGCGAGCGCCCGTTCGCGATGCGCGCCGGCGACCGGGCCGCCAACTTCTGGCCGCTGGCCATCCTCTCCTTCGGTGAGAGCTGGCACAACCTGCACCACGCCGACCCGACCTGCGCCCGGCACGGCGTGCTGCGCGGCCAGCTCGACATCAGCGCCCGGACCATCTGGATCCTGGAGAAGCTCGGTTGGGTGTACGACGTGCGCTGGCCGAACCCGGACCGGATCGCGGCCAAGATGGCGAACGCCGCCACGGCCCCCTGACCGGCCGACCCGGCTGGCAGGATAGGCCGAGTGTCCGACTCCGCTGACGACCAGACCGAACCCGCGACACCCGCCGAGCCGGTCAGCCCGGCGGCGCCCGCCGGTCCGGCGGCGCGGGCGGTCCCGGTGCCACCGGCCGTGCGGGCCGCCACCGGCAAGGCCGCATCGCGAATCCGGATGTCCGCGGCGCAGCGGCGCGAACAACTGATCGCCATCGGCCGGCAGATCTTCGCCGAGCGCGGCTTCGACGCCACCTCGATAGAGGAGGTCGCGGCCCGGGCCAAGGTCTCCAAGCCGGTCGTCTATGAGCACTTCGGCGGCAAGGAGGGCCTGTACGCCGTGGTGGTCGACCGCGAGGTGCGGGCGCTGCTCTACCGGATCACCACGGCGCTGACCGCCGGCCATCCTCGGGAACTGCTCGAGCAGGCGGCGCTCGCCCTGCTCGACTACATCGAGGAGGAGACCGACGGGTTCCGGGTGCTGGTCCGCGAGTCACCCCTGATGTCCGCGACCGGGAACTTCTCCTCGGTCCTCAACGACATCGCGCACCAGGTGGAGCACATCCTGGGCGCCGAGTTCAAGACCCGCGGCTACGACCCGAAGCTCGCTGAGCTGTACTCCCAGGCGCTGGTCGGCATGGTGGCGCTGACCGGCCGCTGGTGGCTGGAGGTGCGCAAGCCGCGCAAGGCGACGGTCGCCGCGCACCTGGTGAACCTGGCCTGGAACGGCCTGTCCCACCTCGAGCCGAAGCCCGCCCTGCTGACCAGGCGCGCCCGCTAGCGCCGCTTGACCAGGCGCCCGCCAGCGCAGCTTGAATAGGCACCCCCTAGCCCAGCTTGACCAGGCACCCGCCAGCGCAGCGTGCTGCCAGCTTCCCGTCTGCCCCGGGCACCTGTCAGTGGTGGCTGTAGCGGTACCAGTCGGCCTTCCGCTTGTCCTCCTCGGTGCCGATCTTGCCGTAGAGGCCAGCGGCGAGCAGGACCATCCCGATGATGTACGAGACCACCACCGTGGTCATGGAGAAGTTCAGGAAGTTCCCGCCGGTCCGCAGCAGCGCCATCATCAGCGTGGGGATGATCAGGAACAGGATCCCGCCGTAGTAGTTGATGAACTGGTCGATGTTGCGGCCGAACAGCAGCCCGACCAGGATCACCAACCCGGCGGCGATGGACAGCACCGAGAACGCCATGTTGGTCCGCAGGCCGAGGGCGGTGGTGTCACCCCGGTCGAACAGGCCGGAGCCGGCCGACACGACGACACCGGTGATGCCGAACACCAGGACGTAGAGCCCGGTCAGCCCGGCGAGCAGGCGGTAGACCGGCCGCAGGTGGTGGTTGACGGGAATGTGCCACATGAGCTGATTCTCGCCCACCCGCCCGGTGGCTGGTCAGCCAGGGTCGTCCGGGCCTGGTCGGCCCGCTCTCGTCCGCATGAGATGGCGACGTGGGGTGCTCGGATTGCCGCCGCTCGTCTCATGACCAGCCGAGGGCGCGGGGAGCGAGAAGGCGCGACCTTCGGTCGTCAGCTGACGCGGGCTTCAGGGACGCTCAGATGACGCGGGCTCCGGGGACCGGTCCGTGCGCCACGCGTACCGACCGGCACACGCCGTACTCCTCCAGGGTGGCGGCGAGCTGGACCGCGTGCTCGCCATCCGCGGCGAGGAACACGCAGGTCGGGCCGGAGCCGGAGACCATGCCGGCGAGCGCGCCGGCGTCCCGACCGGCGCGCAGCGTCACCGACAGGGTCGGGCGCAGCGAGATGGCCGCCGCCTGAAGGTCGTTGCCGAGCGCGGCCGCCAGTACGGCCGGGTCGCGCTGGCGCAGCGCGGCGAGCAGCGGCTCCGCGGAGGTCAGCCGGGGTGGCGCGGCGGCGCTGGCGCGCAGCCGGTCGATCTCGCGGTAGACATGGGGGGTTGACAGCTCCCCGTCGGCGATCCCGACCACCCAGTGCCAGGCGTTGCCGCGGGCCAGCACCGGGCTGACCGTCTCGCCGTGCCCGGTGCCCAGTGCCGTGCCGCCGTGGATCAGGAACGGCACGTCCGAGCCGAGCGTGGCGGCGAGCCCGGCCAGCTCGTCCCGGGACAGCCCGGTGCCCCAGAGCGCGTCGCAGGCGACCAGCGCGGCGGCCGCGTCGGCGCTGCCACCGGCAAGGCCGCCGGCGACCGGGATCTGCTTGCGCAGGTGCAGCCGGGCGTGCGCGGGCACGTTGGCGTGCTCGGCCAGTGCCCGGGCCGCGCGGATCACCAGGTTGGTTTCGTCAAGCGCGAGTACGCCGGCACCCTCACCCTCCATGGTGAGGGTGAGCGTGTCGCCACGCCGGGCGGTCAGCTCGTCGTAGAGGGAGATGGCGTGGTACACCGTTTGCAGCTCGTGGTACCCGTCCGGGCGCAGCGGCCCGACGCCCAGGTAGAGGTTGATCTTCGCCGGCACCCGGACCCGCACCGGCCCGGACGCGGCCAGTCGCGGACGGTCGTACTCCTCGTCCTGCAGGGCCTCGGTCACGCGACCGCCTTCCGTATGTGACCGGCCGCGCGGCACCGCCGGCTGCGCGCTACGGAGCCGGCGAGCTCGCGACCGAGCGACCGCCAGGCTTGGGTGCTCATCGCCCCCGTCCTTTGGGTCGGGTCGTCAACGAGCCACGCGGGCTCCGCTCGCCCCGGCATCTCGGTCAAGCCTGCATCCCTCCTGCGCCCTCTCGACCTGCGCCCTCTCGACTTGCGGCGATGGCCGCGAACTGCGCCACGGTCAGCGACTCGCCGCGCGCGCCGGGATCCACCCCGGCCGCCAAAATGATCTCCTGGGCGCGATCCGGCCCGCCAGCCCATCCTGCCAGGGCCGCCCGGAGCGTCTTGCGTCGCTGGGCGAACGCGCGGTCCACGACGTCGAACACCGCCTCCCGCGACACGTCCATCCGCGGCGGCGGCCGGCGGGTGAACGCCACCAGGCCGGACTCGACGTTCGGCACCGGCCAGAAAACGCTCGCCGGCACCCTGCCCGCCTGCCGGGCAGCGGCGTACCAGGCGAGCTTCACCGACGGTACGCCGTAGATGCGGCTGCCGGGCCCCGCGGTGAGCCGGTCGGCCACCTCCTTCTGCACCATGACCAGGCCGTGGCGGAGGTCGGGCAGCTCGGCGAGCAGGTGCAGGACCACCGGGACGGCGACGTTGTACGGCAGGTTCGCCACCAGGGCGGTGGGTGCCGGGTCGGCCAGTTCCGCCGCGGTGATCTTGAGCGCGTCCCGGTGGTGGACGCGCAGCCGCGCTGGGCCGACGGCCGTCGCCGCATCCGTTGCCGTCATGGCGCCCAGGCTCGCGGCGGCGGTCGCCGGGAGCGCGGCGGCGAGGCGCGGATCGATCTCCACCGCGTGCACGAAGCGGACCGCGGGCAGCAGGGCGAGGGTCAGCGACCCCAGGCCCGGCCCGACCTCCACCACCACGTCCTCGGGGTGGAGTGCCGCGGCGCGGACGATGCGGCGCACGGTGTTCGGGTCGTGCACGAAGTTCTGCCCGAGCGCCTTGGTCGGCGTCACGCCCAGCCGGTGGGCGAGTTCGCGGACCTGTGCCGGCCCGAGCAGCCGCCCACCCTCATCCATGAGCTAGAAGCGTACGGGTGAGGAGGGTTGACATCTCCCCGCATCAGCGGAGATGCTGTGGGCCAGATCTATGGAAGCGCTCCCACGGCGCTCCGCAGGTCGCCGACCTGGGTGCCCTCTCGTGCGTTCCACCCGCGCGGGAGGGCGCCCTATCCAGTGGCCCAACTCCCGAAGACGCGCTCGCCGGTCGCCGAGATCGCCGCGCAGAGGCGGTCCAGGTCGGTGCCGGTCGTCTCGGCCAGCGACCGGACGGTCAGCGGGATCAGGTACGACGCGTTGGGTCGCCCGCGGTACGGCATCGGGGTCAGGTAGGGCGCGTCGGTCTCCACCAGCATCTGGTCCACCGGTGTCACCCGCGCGGCGTCCCGTAGCGACGAGGCGTTCTTGAAGGTCACCGTGCCGGCGAAGCTGAGGACATAGCCCCGCCGCACGCACTCGGCGGCGAACTCGGCATCACCCGAGAAGCAGTGCATCACCACAACCGGTGGCGCGCCCTCCTCGTCGAGTACCCGCAGCACGTCCGCGTGCGCGTCCCGATCGTGGATGACCAGGGCCTTGCCGTACCGCTTGGCGATGGCGATGTGCGCGCGGAAGCTCGCCTCCTGTGCCGCCTGGCCCGACTCGCCGGTCCGGAACCGGTCCAGGCCGGTCTCTCCGATCCCCCGCACCCGGGGATGCGCGGCCAGCGCCTCGATCTCCCGCAGCGCGCCATCGAGCTCGGCGGCGGAGAGCCGGGGCGCCTCGTTGGGGTGGACGGCCACGGTGGCGAGCACGGCCCGGTGGTCGGCGGCCAGCTTCACCCCCCACCGCGACGACTCCACGTCCACGCCGACCTGCACCAGCCGGTCGACGCCGACCGCGGCGGCCGCCTCGATCAGGTGACCCTCGGTAAGCCCACCCTCCACCACGGTGATGTCGAGGTGCGTGTGGCTGTCGAGTACCGGTACCGGCAACGGCTGCGGCGGCTGCGGGAAGTCTCGACCGCGCCGGGTGGCCCGTTCGCTTCGCTCTGCGTCCATCAGGGCTCAGCATCACACACGGGGATCCAACGTCTGGTCACGAGGCTGGCACACGCGCCCAGGCCCGAGCTGGACCGGGCGGCGGTGACATGGCGACGGTGGCGGCGCGGTGCCACGAGCGCGGGGTGAACGAGCTGCGGCACCGGCCGCCGGGATCACCAACTGGCTGACCGTCGACGTGGCGAACTCACTCGACGGGCAGGCCCGCGCTGACCCAGTCCTCGATGCCGCCAGCGTACTTGCGCACGTTGGTGTAGCCGAGCGCGGTGAGGCGGTCCGCCACCCGCTGGCTGTTCGGGCAGGCCTGGTTGCTGCAGTAGGTCACGATCGGCGCGGTCCGGTCCGGCAGCAGCGTCGGGGCGAGCCGGTCGACGTCCGCCTCCACCAGGGCGATGGCGCCGGGCAGGTGCTGCTTGGCGTAGTACTCCCCGCCGAGCGCGTCCACCACGGTCACCGTACCGGCCTTGATCTCGGCCAGCAGCTCGTCTCGGGTGATCAATGCGGTCATCGAACCTCCTTAGATGGACTACAGTCCGGTTATGCCTCAGCACGTTACCGGACCGCAGTCCGGTTCCGCCATGCCGCCGGAGGAGCTGCTGGTGTTGCGTACGTCACCGCCGAGAGAGCGGGCCGACGCGGCGCGCAACCGGGCGGCGGTGCTGGACGCGGCCGCCGCCCTGTTCCGCGAACACGGCGTAGACGCTGTGTCGATGGACGCGATCGCGGCCCGCGCCCGGGTCGGCAAGGGCACCCTGTTCCGCCGCTTCGGCGACAAGTCCGGGCTCGCCGCCGCGCTACTCGACGAGCGGGAACGCGCGCTGCAGGAGGCGATCCTGTCCGGCCCCGCGCCGTTGGGCCCGGGACAGGTCTCCCCCCGCAGCCGGCTGCGCGCCTTTGTCGAGGCGTACCTCGCCTACGCGCTGGACCACCTGGACCTGCTGCACCTGTCCGAGACCGCCTCGCCGGGCGCCCGCTACCGGATCGGCGCGTACCGCTTCTGGCACCGGCACACCGCGATCCTGCTCGCTCAGGCACGGCCGCGGGCCGACTCGGACGCCCTGGCCCACGCCCTGCTCGCGCCGCTCGCCGCGGACCACCTGCGCGCCGTCGTGGCAGAGCTGGGTGCCGAGCGCGTACGCGCGGCAGTGCTCGATCTGGTCGAATCGATCACCATGGATGGGTAAGACCGCGATGGTCGCCCCGCACGGCGGCGGGATCGAGGTCGGCATGTCGGAGTTTGTGCCTGGCGATAGCCGGCTACCACCCGGCCACCCTGGCGATGACGCCACCGGTGTACGACTACTGGATGTTCGAAAGGCCTGCGACCGTCCAACAACGACGAACTGCACGTCACATCGACGCGGTGCGATGATGTCGTCGCCCGACCGCGTAGTGGTTGCGGGTCGTGGCGCGCGTGAACAGGTCGTAGGAGAGGCCGAGACCGTGCAGATCCTCCACGATCCCCCGGTCGGCGAGCTCGCGGAAAGGTCACGCCCTCCTTGTCCGCATGCACCTGGATCGGCGTGCCGTGCTCGTCCTTACCGGAGACCATGAGCACGTTGTGACCGGCCATTCGCATGTACCGGCTGAAACATCGGAGGGAACCCCGAAGCCGGAGACGTGGCCGATGTGGCGCGGACCGTTGGCATAGGGCCAGGCGACCGCGGCGAGAACGTTGCTCAGGGCTACCAGCCAAGTGACCGGCGGGCGGGCGGCGCGAATCAGTACTGTTCATCCCGACACGCGGCATGTTCTCCACGAACACTCCGCCTGTGCGTAGTCCAATGAAGACCGTGACCAGCGCGAACGACGGGTCATTGGCGAGCGGGACGGCCCCGGCCGGCACCGTGCCCGCCGCGGCTACCGCGCCCACCGCGAACGCCCAGCCCGCCGTAGCCGCCACGCCAGACGCGCCCGCCCGGCCCACCGTAGCCACCACGCCAGACACGCCCGCCCGGCCCACCGCGGACACCCAGCCCGCCGCAGACCCTCAGCCCGCCGCAGGCCCCCAGCCCACCGCCACCGCGCCCGTCGAATCCCCGTCGCCCGTGGCGCCGCCGCCGGCCGCCGCCGGCGACGACCAGACACCCTTCTGGATGCCATGGAACCCGCGCTGGCCGGTGTTGCCCACCCGGCCCCGACGGCTCCCCCCGCCACGCCGGCCCGTGTTGGGGATACCCGCGCTCATCGTGCTGGGCCTGGTCGCCGCGTTCGTCGCCTGGGTGAGCGCCGAGCCGATATGGCTCGCGCTCGGCCACGGCGAGCGGGGCACCGCCACCGCAACCCAATGCTTTCTGGAAGGCGTGCCGTACGAGTGCGTCACCTTCACCGCGGCCGGCGGCCGGTACGTCGCCGAGGACGTGACCCTGGTCGGCACCGAGCACCGCTCCCTCCAGCCGGGCACCTCGGTATCCGCCGAGATGGTCTCCCCGCGGAGCAGCCGGGCGTACGCGGTCGATACCACCGGCCTGCTGCTGCGGTCGGCGGCCGGCCTGGTGGTCCTTCTGCTCTGCGGGCTCGGTGCCGTCTGGGCCACCGGCGCCACCCGCCTGGAGCCACCCGCCACCCGTCGCCCGGCCTTCCTCGCCTGCCTCGGCGCACCCCTGCTGCTCACCCTCGGTTTCCTCGCCGCCGCCTGGTAACCCGCGGCCGGGTAACCCGCGATCTTGCAGTTGTGTCCCCCGAAATATCCCGATTGAAGGGATATTTCGGGGGACACAACTGCAAGATCGCGGGGAGGGGGCAGGGGGATCAGAGCGCGTAGACCTCGCGCTTGGGGAGACCGTACTCGGCGGCGACCGCGGCGACCGCGTCCCGCCGCGACATGCCGCTGCCCGTGCGCTCCGCCACCGCGGCGCGCAGCTCGTCGTCGGACGGCCGAGTGGGCGGCGCGGCCGGGGCGCCGGCGACGACGAGCGTGATCTCGCCGCGGGGTGGATCGGCCGCCGCCCCGTCAGCCAGCTCGCCGAGCGGCGCCCGGCGCACCTCCTCGTACGTCTTCGTCAGCTCCCGGCAGAGCGCGGCTGGCCGGTCCGCGCCGAACGCCGAAGCGAGGTCGGAAAGGGTCGCCGCGACCCGGTGCGGGGCCTCGAAGAAGACCAGGGTGCGCGGTTCGGTGGCGAGGGCGGCCAGCCGGGCGCGCCGCTCGCCGGTCCGGCGGGGCAGGAAGCCCTCGAAGCAGAACCGGTCACAGGGCAGGCCGGACAGGGCCAGGGCGGTGGTCACCGCACTCGGCCCGGGGGCCGCGGTGACCGGCAGGCCGGCGTCGAGGGCGGCGCGGACCAGCCGGTAGCCGGGATCGGAGACGCTCGGCATGCCGCCGTCGGTGATCAGCACCACCAGGGCACCGTCGCGGACCGCGTCCACCAGCTGCGGGGTACGCCGCTGCTCGTTCCCCTCGAAGTACGAGACGACCCTGCCGCTGATCTCGACGGCGAGGTCCCGGGCGAGACGGCCGAGCCGGCGGGTGTCCTCGGCGGCGACCACGTCCGCGGTGGCGAGCAGCTCACGCATCCGGGCCGACGCGTCGGCGGGGTTGCCCAGCGGCGCGCCCAGCAGGACCAGCCGCCCGTTTCCGGCCTCACCAGCCATGATCGGCACCCCATCTCCGCACAGTCGACGTACAGACAATCCAACGACACGCCGAAGGGCGACGGCGGCCGCCCTCCCGGCCTAGGATCGCGGGGTGAGCGCGGCACCGACGGCCGATACCGACCCCCTTCCGGCGGGCACACCGCCGGTGATTGACGCTGAGCGCAGGCCCGCACCACCGGCGGAAGAGGCGGGCAGCGGCATACCGGCGGTCGTACGGCGCCGGCTCGCGCCGCTCGACACCCGGCTCGATCCGTACTCGTGGTACGCCGCGGGCCTGGTAACTTTCATCGCCGCGGTGATCCGGCTGCTCAACCTGAGCACCCCCAGGGGCAAGATCTTCGACGAGGTCTACTACGCCACCGACGCGCACAACCTGCTCATCCACGGCGTGGAGTGGGACGACAAGAACAACACCGCGGGCTACGTGGTGCACCCGCCGCTGGGCAAGTGGATGATCGCGCTGGGCGAGCGCATCTTCGGGTACCACGAGTTCGGCTGGCGGATCTCCGCGGCGGTCGTGGGCATCATCTCGGTGCTGCTGCTCACCCGCATCGCGCGCCGCATGTTCGGGTCCACGGTGCTGGGCTGCGCGGCCGGGCTGCTGATGGCCTTCGACGGCATGCACTTCGTGCTCTCCCGCACCGCGCTGCTGGACATCTTCCTGATGTTCTTCGTCCTCGCCTCGTTCGGCGCGCTGGTGCTGGACCGCGACTCCCGGCGCAGGCGCTGGCTGCGGGCCATGGAGGACGGGCTCGACCCGAGCCAGCCCGGCCGGGCCGGCCGCCCGCCGTTCACCTGGCCGGGCAGCGTGCCGTGGTGGCGGCTGTTCGCCGCCGTCCTGCTCGGCTGCGGGCTCGGGGTCAAGTGGAGCGCGGTGTGGTTCGCGCCCGTGTTCCTGCTCCTGATCATCTGGTGGGAGGTGGGGGCGCGCCGCTCGGCCGGGGTACGCCGACCGTGGCGGGACATGTTCCTCGACGAGATCGGCTGGCTGGCCCTGTGCGCCGTGCTGATCGTCGGCACGTACCTGGCCACCTGGTCCGGCTGGTTCGTCACCGACGACGGGTACTTCCGGCACTGGCTGCGTGACACCGGGCACCGGGAGCTGCCGGTGATCGGGGCACTGCAGAACCTCTGGCACTACCACCACGAGGCGTACAAGTTCCACAGCACCCTCACCGCGAAGCACACCTACCAGTCGTGGCCGTGGCAGTGGCTGCTGCTCGGCCGGCCGGTCGCCTTCCACTGGTCCGGTGACGGGCCGTGCGGGGCGCCCAGCTGCGCCTCGGAGGTGCTGCTGCTGGGCACCCCGGCGCTGTGGTGGTCGTTCATCCCGGCGCTGGGCGGGCTGGCCTGGCTGGGCATCAGCCGGCGGGACTGGCGGGCCGCGGCGATCGGCCTGGGCGTGGCGGCCGGGCTGCTGCCCTGGTTCTGGTTCGCCCTCAAGGGCCGGACCATGTTCGCCTTCTACGCCCTGCCCGCGGAGCCGTTCCTGGTGCTCGCCGTGGTCTTCGTGCTCGGCGCCATCATGAACCCGGCACCCGGCTGGGGAGAGACGGCCGCCACCGAGAGTTCCGGCATGTTCGACCGCCGGGTGGTGGGCGCGGTCATTCTCGGCGCGTACGTGCTGGTGGTCGCCGCCTGTTTCGCGTACTTCTACCCCATCTACACCGGCGAGGTCATCCCGTACTCAGACTGGTCGGCCCGCATGTGGTTGGGCGGTCGGTGGATCTGACCCGGCGTCTCGCCGGCCGGGCGGCGGAGCGTCGCGCCGGGCTCAGCTGGGCGGGACCGGCGCCTTGCCCTCGGCCGGACAGGGAGCGAAGTTCACTGGGCCGAACCAGAGGTCACCCGGCCGAGCCAGAGGTTACCCGGTCGCGCCAGTAGACCGGACCACGGAGATAACGCCCTGCCCCACCAGTCCAGCCCAAGCGCCCGTGCCCCTGTGGCCGAGCAGTTGGAGGGCACCCCCGGCGGCCCGGGGGTGCCCTCCGTCAAAGGTGGTGGTACTAACCGGCCGGCGGCGGGGTCACCCGCACGACGGCCCACTGGTTGTGCCAGCCCGGGGAGACCAGCTCGAAGCTGACCCCGAGCCGGAGACTGCCCGGATCCCCGGTGCCGAGCGTGCCGACTCCCGGTAGCTCGACGCCGAACAGATCCTTGACGGGCTTGCCGTTGCCATCGACGATCCGCACCGAGTACGGCTGGCCGTCCTTGGACGGGATGACCGTCGACGCGTCGGCGTCCCGGTGGAACAGCGGCGCCTCGGGGTCGATGTCCGGGCGGTACTCCAGGCCCGGGTACCAACCCTTGCTGTCGTCGAACTTGGTGACGCCCTTCAGCTTGGGGAACTTCGTGCAGTAGGCACTGAACGGCTCACCGGGCGCCTCGAAGCAGTCGGTGAACGCGTAGGTCTTGCCGAAGGTGAACGCCGCGTTCGACGACTGCGGCCGCGACGGCAGGTTGTTCAGCGCGGACGGGTCCTTCTCCGCCGCCTTGCCCTTACGGCGCAGCGGGTCGAAGTGCGAGTCCACGATGAGGAGCCCGCCCTTGGCGCCGTAGCTGGGCCCGGCGCTGAGGTTGGTCAGTACGTGGTTGAGGTTGCCGTAGGTGGTGTCCCGGTACCACACGAGCATGCCGGGCGCGTTGTACGGCACCCGGGTGACGTTCCACGCGCCGTCCCGCAGGTAGTTCGTCTGGTACGCGTACTTCAGGCCCACGTCGAAGCCGTCGTGGTTGCGCCACTCGGCGAGGTAGTACTGCGCGTTGTTGAACACACCCGGGCTGGTGGCCCAACCGGTGCCGGTCGTGCTGGTGAACGTCGTCACCTGCGGCGTCCAGCCGTTGGCGCCACCCTCCACGTCGTCGGTCCACACCGTGTTGCCGTCCGCGGTGACCGAGAAGTCATCGGCGAACCAGCCGGTGTCCTCGAACGCCGCGTCCGTGGCGTAGCGCAGCCGCAGTTGGATGCTCTGCCCGGCGAACGGGGTGAGATCGACGTAGTCGTGCCGGTAGCCACCGCTGGCCCCGGTCAAGCCGTACTTCTTGCCGCCGTAGTCGTTCAGCCGGCCGTTCGGGTCCGGGTAGTTGTCGTCCGTGGACACCAGCTCGCCGGCCTCGTTGAAGACCTTCTGCTCAGCCCAGGTGTTGCCACCGTCGGTGGACACCTCGATGAAGCCGAAGTCCCAGTCCTCCTCGATGTGGTAGTTGTTCCACAGCCAGAACCGCACGTCGGAGCCGGCCGGTACATCCAGCGACCGGGTCAGCCGCACGTCGGCCCAGGACTGGTCGTTGCTCGACCACCACTGGTTCTGCCCGCTGTGCGGTACGGAGAGCTCGACCCGTTTGGTGGGCAGGTTGACCCGGATACCGTCCTCGGTACCCACCGGGGTACGCGAGGTCTGGCCGAGCTTCACCGTCCGAGCCGCGTCACCGGGGTTGAGGATCACCGGGTCGGCCCAGCCGAGCACGAACTTGTCCCACAGCCCCATGTGGGTCGGGATGCCCTGGAACACCGGACCGGTGTGCGAGCCGGCCGCCATCAGGTCCCAGAAGTCCACATCCGAGTCGCCACCCGAGCCGGTGTCGTACAGGTCCGGCAGGCCCAGGTCGTGGCCGTACTCGTGGGCGAAGACACCGACCCCGGAGTCTTCCGGCTGCACGATGTAGTTGCTGGCCACGATGTTGGTGCCGGGGATCTGGTAGCCCGGGACGACCGACGAGGAGTGCGCCCAGATAGCGTACGGGCCCTGGGCGCCGCCGCCGCCGGACTTGTCCTCTCCGGCGTGCACCAGCACCAGGTGGTCGATGACCCCGTCCGGCTCGAGCAGGTTGCCGTCGCCGTCCGCGTCGCCCATGTCCTCGATGTCGTAGTCGGCCCACGGGAAGTCCGGCTGCTGCGCGGCGAGCGCGTTGATGGCGTCCGCGATGAGCTGGTCCATCCCCTCCGGGTTGTCCGGGTGGCCGTTCATGTCCTGGCTGGCGCCGGCCACCCACTTGCCGTCGACGAGCTGGCAGGTGTCCGCGGCGTACCAGGCCTCGGAGTGCGGCACCTTCACCCACGGGGTGGCTTCACCGTCCACGGTGTACGCACCCTTGGACATCTCCAGGTACATGTTGTGCATCGTGTACCCGCGCAGGTCGATGCCCTTCTTGCCGTCCGGGCCGCGCAGGTCCGGGCGCACCCGCTCGGTGATGCCGGTCGTGCTGTAGAGCATCTTGTTGTAGAACTCGGACGAGAAGTCCGGCACCCACATGGAGTTGTTGTCCTTGTGGGCGTTCTCGGCCGGGTTCGGGATGTTGTTGTGGAGAGGTCCATTCTGGATGTTGCCGGGCACGCAGTCGCGCTCGTTGACGTCCGGGGTCAGCGCGTCGTCGAAGGTCGCCTGCGGGACCATCACGTCAGTGAAGTCGTCGTTGGCGTTCTCGTTGAACTCGACCAGGATGGTCAGCAGCTTGGCGACCTGCGTCTGGTTGGCCTTCTTGTACCGGATCTGGCGGGGGTTCTTCCCGGTCCGCACGGCCTCCCGCTCCACCTTGGCCAGTCCGCGACCGGCCACCGGGTTGCCCTCGGAGAACTTGCGGTCGTACTCCATGACCGGATCGCGCCGGGACTTCGACCCCACGGCCTCCGCGACGGCGCTGGGGTGCTCGACTTTCGGTTCGACGTAGTTGATGTAGCGGTCGTTCGCCGTCGGGCGGTAGATCGGATGCGAGTCATCAGTCGCTCCGGCTGGCCCGGTCGCGCCGCTGACGGAGACTCCGGCAGCGACGAGAGCCAATACCGACCCAGCCGCGAGCAGCCGCCGTTTTGCAGCGGCTCGCCCAGCTCGATGCACTTTACTCCTCCCCTTCTGCGGATTTCGCAGACATGAAGGCTCATGCTGGCCGATGCGACCGACTTGCGCAAGACAGCAGATGTGGGGTTTCCGGGTGGCGGCGGGGTCAGAATCGCCGCACCGGAAAACGCACCTCGGCGCGCAGGCCCGGGCCGGGGCGGGCGTCCGTCAGCCGTACCTCACCGCCGCTGAGCCGGACCAGCTCGCGCACGATCGCCAGGCCGAGCCCGGCGCCCCCGGCGTCCCGCGCCCGCCCGTCGTCCAACCGGGTGAACCGCTGGAAGACCCGCTCGCGGTCCGCGGCCGGGATGCCCGGCCCGTCGTCGGTCACCGACACCCGGTGGTAGGCGCCGTCGCGGTCGGCCGCCAGGACCACCCGGCTGCGGGCATGGCGCACCGCGTTGTCCACCAGGTTGCACAGGATGCGGTGCAGGGCATCGGGATCGCCGGTGGTCCACAGTGGCTGGTCAGGACGGACCACCGAGACCGGGGGGGACGGGTACCGCCGGGCGACCTGATCGATCAGCTCACCGAGCTCGACCGGTTCGGCGGGGCGCCGCAGCGCGCCCGCATCGCTGGTCCGTGCCAGCAACAGCAGGTCGTCGACGAGCCGGGACATCCGCTGGGCGTCCAGCAGCAGGTCGTCCGCGACCGCCGGCCAGTCGGTGCCGGCGCCGAGCTGCTGCGCCACCTCCAGCTGGGTGCGCATACTGGCCAGCGGGCTGCGCAGCTCGTGCGCGGCGTCCGCGAGGAACTCCCGCTGCCGGGCCCGGGCCGCCTCCAGCCGGCCCAGCATGTCGTTGAGGGTCACCGCCAGCCGGCCGATCTCGTCCCGGGCGGCCGGGACCGGCAGCTGCTCCGGCCGGGCGGCGCCGTCGGGGCCGGGGCCGCCGCTGGCGATGTTCTCGGCGCCCAGCCGTAGCGCCTCCACCGGCCGCAGCGCCGCGCCCAGCATGCGCCAGGCGAGCAGGGCCAGCCCGATCACCAGCGGCGGCCAGGCCAGCCACAGCACGTTCCGCAGGATGTGCAGGCTGCGCGCCATTTCCGTGACCGACTTCGCGACGAGGACGGTTCGCTCGCCCTCCGGCGACCGGGTGACCACCGCCGCCACCCGCAGCTGCCCGGACTGGCCGAGCCGGTCGCCGTTGACGTAGAGCCGCTCGCCGCGCCGGGCCGCGGCCAGCTCGTCCGGGCGCAGCATCGGCACCAGCCGGTCACCCAGCGCCGACGCGAAGAGCACCCGGCCGCGGGCGTCGAGCACCTGCACCTGCTGGGCGCCGGCCACCGGAATCACGTCGGGCAGGTCGTCGGCGGCCACCATCTGCGCCACGCTGTCCGCGGTGGCCAGCAGCTCCGCGTCGATGCTGCGCTGCAGCCCGTACCGCAGGGCGTTCACCAGCACGACCGAGCCGAGGGCGAGGCCGGCGATCAGGCCGCACACCGCGATCAGCATCAGCCGGGCCCGCAGGCTGCGCCGCCGCCACCACATCACGGCTGGACTGCTATCCGCTGGAGAGGTCGGCCCGCAACCGGTACCCGGCGCCGCGCACCGTCTCCACCAGCTCCCGGCCGAGCTTGCGGCGCAGGTACCCCACGTAGACCTCGACCACGTTGGGCGCGGTCTCCATGCTGGCATCCCAGACGTGGTCGAGCAGCTCGGTCTTGGAGACCACCTCGCCCTGCCGGCGCATCAGGTACTCCAGCAGGGCGAACTCCCGGCTGGTCAGGTTGATTTCGGTGCCGCCACGGGTGACCCGGCGCTGGGCCGGGTCGAGGGTGAGATCGCCGGCGGCGAGGACCGTTGGGCGCTCGGGCGCGCCGCGGCGCAGCAGGGCACGCAGCCGGGCCAGCAGCACCACGTACGAAAAGGGCTTGGTCAGGTAGTCGTCCGCCCCGCAGTCCAGCCCGTCCGCCTGGTCGTACTCGCCGTCCTTGGCGGAGAGCATGAGCACCGGCAGCCAGTGATCCTCGGCGCGCAGCTGGCGGACGACGCGGTAGCCGGAGAGCCGGGGCAGCATGACGTCGAGGATCATCGCGTCGTAGCCACCGTGCCGGGCCAGGTCCAATCCGGTCAGCCCGTCGCCGGCCACGTCCACCACGAAGCCCTCGGCCTGCAGGCCGCGCTGCAGCGCGCTGGCCAGCCGGGCCTCGTCCTCCACCAGCAGAAGTCGCACGCCATCCAGCGTGGCACGGTTGCTGAGAGACCCACAGAGGCTCTCAGCACAGTCACAGCGGCTGCGGCGGAGGATGCCTGGGTAGGAGGTGCAACTGAAATGCGCATGCTGACCACTTTCCCGGCGCTGCGCTGGGCGGTCCCGGCCGTCGCGGCCGCCGCTGTCATCGGGGGCGGCGCCGCCGCCGGCACGCTGACCGCATCGGCCGACCCGGACCTGCCCCCGCGCAGCGCCGCGCAGCTATTGGTCGACCTGCAGACCGCGCGGCTGGACGGGCTGTCCGGCACCGTGGTCCAGCGGGCCGACCTCGGCCTGCCCAGCCTGCCGGTGCCGGGCGGGGGCGACAGCGCCGACCTGTCCTCACTCATCTCCGGCAAGCACACGCTGCGCGTCTGGTACGCCGGCCCGGACCAGGCCCGGGTCGCCCTGCTCGGCCGGCTCGGCGAGTCCGACATCATCGTCAACAAGGGGGATGTCTGGATCTGGAGCAGCCGGGACAATACATACGCCCACAAGCGGCTGTCCGACGCGGAGAAGGAGACGCACTCGCGGGTCCACGCCAGCCCGCTGCCGTTCACCCCGCAGCAGGCCGCCGACGCGGCGCTCGCCGCGATCGACCCGACCACGGTGGTGAGTACCGCCGGCTCGGCCAAGGTCGCCGGGCGGGACGCGTACGAGGTGGTGCTCGCCCCGCGGGACAACGCCTCGCTGGTCGGACAGGTGCGCTTCGCCATCGACGCCAAGCAGCACGTGCCGCTGCGGGTCCAGGTGTACGCCAAGGGCGCGACCGACCCGGCGTTCGAGGTGGCCTTCACCGAGATCAACTTCGCCCGGCCGGACACCGAGCAGTTCGACTTCACGCCGCCGCCGGGCGCGAAGGAGGAGCAGATCCAAAACTTCGCCCACCAGCTCACCTCTGCGGTACCGGATGGCGGCAAGGTGATCGGCAAGGGCTGGACCTCGGTTTTGGTCGGCCCCTCGCTGGTCCGATCGGGCAGCGGCGCCGGGAGCCAGCTCGACGGGATGGTGAAGATGCTGCCGCGGGTCAGCGGTTCCTGGGGCAGCGGGCGGCTGCTGTCGGGCAAGCTGTTCAGCGTGCTCGTCACCGACGACGGCCGGACACTGGCCGGGCTGGTCAGCCCGGACCGGCTCTACCAGGTGGCCGCGGACCCGGCGGCGCAGGTCAGGACGCGATGAGCGCGGATCTCGCGGTCGAGAGCCAGGGACTGACCAAGCGGTTCGGCCGCCAGGTCGCGGTGAACGCCGTCGACCTGGCGGTCCCGCGCGGGTCGGTCTACGGCTTCCTCGGGCCCAACGGCTCCGGCAAGACCACGACGATCCGCATGCTGCTCGGCCTGATCCGCCCGACCGCCGGCCGGCACGCGCTGCTCGGCCAGCCCATGCCGCAGGCGGCCGGGCAGGTGCTGCCGCTGGTCGGTGCCCTGGTCGAGGGTCCGGCGTTCCACCCGTACCTGTCCGGCAGGGACAACCTGCGGCGGCTGGACGCGGCCGACGGCACCACCGACCCGGCCACCGCGCCGGCCCGCATCCAGGCGGCGCTGGACCGGGTCGGCCTGACCGCCGCGGCCGGGAAGCGGTACCGCGCCTACTCGCTGGGCATGCGACAGCGCCTCGCCCTGGCCGCGGCCATGCTCTCCCCGCGTGAGCTGCTCGTCCTCGACGAGCCCACCAACGGCCTCGACCCGCAGGGCACCCGCGAGGTGCGGTCGCTGATCACCGCGCTCGCCGCCGAGGGCACGACGATCATGCTCTCCACCCACCTGCTGTCCGAAGTGGAGCAGATCTGCACGCACGTGGGCGTGATGCACCGGGGCAACCTGGTGGCGCAGGAGCCGCTGGCACAGCTGCGGGCTGCGGCGGCCCCGCGGGCCCGGGTCGAGACCGACCGCCCCGCGGACGCCGCTCGCGTACTGCGCGAGCTCGGACTGTCCGATGTGGATACCACTGCCGGCGGTGCCAGTGGCGTGCTCGGCGGGGTGGCGCCGGAGAAGGTGGTCGCCGCGCTGGTGCATGACGGGGTGCCGGTGCGCGGCTTCGGCGTGGTGGCGCCGGACCTGGAGGAGCTGTTCGTCTCACTCACCGGGGAGGGCTTCGATGTCAGTGGCTGAGGTCGGGCTGCCCGCCGCGCCCCGCGTCCGCCCGCGGCGGCTGGTCAGCACCCGCCTGCTGCGCTCCGAACTGTGGCTGATCTTCGGCCGCCGGCGTAACCAGGCCGGCATGGCGGTGCTCGCCGCGTTGCCGGTGGTCATCGCGGTCGCCGTCAAGGTCTCGAACCCGACGCCGCAGAGCGCCGCCGCAGGGCCGGACTTCTTCGGTTCCATCGTCGGCAACGGCTTCTTCGTCGCGCTCGCCGCGCTCACCGCCGAGCTGCCGCTGTTCCTGCCGCTCGCGGTCGCGGCGATCTCGTCGGACACCATCGCCGGCGAGGCGAACCTCGGCACGCTGCGCTACCTGCTGACCGTGCCGGTGCACCGGACCCGGATGCTCGCCGTCAAGTACGCCGCGGTGGTCATCTTCGCGTTCGCCGCCACGCTGCTGGTGGCCGTGGTCGGGCTGGGGATCGGATTGGCGCTGTTCGGCGGCGGCCCGGTGACCCTGCTCTCCGGCACCCAGGTGGGGCTGGGGTCGGCACTGGTCCGGCTGCTGGCGATCTGCGCGTACATCGGGATCGGGCTGTGTGCGCTCGGTGCGGTCGGCATGTTCGTCTCCACGCTGACCGAGCAGCCGATCGGCGGCACGATCGCGGTGGTCATGCTCAATGTGATCAGCTTCATCCTGGACAGCATCCCGCAGGTCGACTGGCTGCACCCGTACCTGCTGACGCACTGGTGGACATCCTTCGGCGACCTGCTGCGCGACCCGGTGGCGACCCACGACATCCGGCGTGGCCTGCTCTCCGCGGCGGCGTACGCGGTGATCTTCTGGACCGCCGCCTGGGCCCGTTTCAGCTCCCGCGACGTCACCAGCTGACCCCGCCGCCCCATTTCCCCGCGATCTTGCAGTTGTGTACCCCGCAATAACATGACATGTCGTTTTTATCGGGGGGCATAACTGCAAGATCGCGGGGGTATTGACAGACCTTTTCGCATGGACTAGGCCGCGGCCACAATTGTCGGTAGCCTTATTCACTCCGTAATCGTGGCTTCACTTGGCGTCGGTATGAACACAGAGATGCGCCGCAACTCGATCGTCGTAGTTGCCAACCGCCTACCGATTGACGAGACCGTCGCCCCCGACGGCGTACGCGAATGGCGGCGCAGCCCGGGCGGACTGGTCAGCGCCCTGCATCCGATCCTGCGCGAGGTACGGGCGACCTGGATCGGCTGGGCCGGCGGCACCGGGCGGGCGCCCGAGCTGCCGGACGTGGACGGCGTGGCGCTGCGCGCCGTCCCGCTGTCCACCAAGGAGTTCCACCAGTACTACGAGGGCTTCGCCAACTCGACATTGTGGCCGCTGTACCACGATGCAGTCGAGCAGCCGGTGCACCACCGGCGCTGGTGGGAGGCGTACCAGCGAATCAACCGCCGGTTCGCCGAGATGACGGCCGAGGTCGCCGAGCGGGAGGCGTTGGTCTGGGTCCACGACTACCACCTGCAGCTGATGCCGGCGATGCTGCGCGCGCTGCGGCCGGACGTGCGGATCGGCTTCTTCCTGCACATCCCGTTCCCGCCGGCCGAGCTGTTCATGCAGCTGCCCCGGCGGGCCGAGCTGCTGCGCGGGCTGCTCGGCGCGGACCTGGTGGGCTTCCAGGGCCGTTACGGCGCGCAGAACTTCACCCAGCTCGCCAACCGGCTACTCGGCGCCCAGTCGCGCTACCCGGAGATCGTGTTCGAGGGCCGGGTGGTGCGCACCGGCGCCTTCCCGATCTCCATCGACACGGCGGCGATGGAGGAGCTGGCCAGCCGCCCGGAGGTGGTCCGGCGGGCGGCTCAGATCCGGGCGGACCTCGGCGGACCGGAGAACGTGATCCTCGGCGTGGACCGGTTGGACTACACCAAGGGCATCGAGCACCGGCTCACGGCGTACCGGGAGCTGCTCGCCGACCACACGCTGAAGGTGCCCAACACGGTGATGGTCCAGGTCGCGGTGCCCAGCCGGGAGCGCATCGAGCATTACCGGATCCTGCGTGACCGGGTGGAGCGCGAGGTCGGCCGGATCAACGGCGAGTTCGGCCGGGTGGGCGTGCCGGCCGTGCACTACCTCAACCAGAACTTCGACCGGGCCGAGCTCGCCGCCTTGTACCGGGCCGCCGATGTCATGGTGGTCACCCCGCTGCGTGACGGCATGAACCTGGTCGCGAAGGAGTACGTAGCGTCCCGGGTGGACGGTGGGGGCCGGCTCGTACTGAGCGAGTTCACCGGCGCGGCCGCCGAGCTGCGCCAGGCGTTCCTGGTGAACCCGCACGACCTGGAAGGGCTCAAAGAGGGGCTGCTGCGCGCCCTGGACGCGGACCCGGCGGACGCGAGCCGACGGATCCGCGCCATGCGCCGGTACCTGCGGGCGCACGACGTGCGTGCCTGGGCACGCTCCTACCTGACCGCCCTGGACGACAGCGGGGCCCTGGCCGCCGCGCTGAACAACGGCTGAGCAAACACGCCCTGCACAGCGTCTACTTAGGATCGCGATCGGCCGATCGCGTGGCCCTGGCTACGCAGCCGTCGGGCCCACCCGTTGGCGGTGTGCCGGGGCACCCCGTAGTGCTCGGCCAGTTTGGTGATGCTGCCGGTTTCCTGGTAGACGGCGAGGACCTCGGCCGGGTCGGGCATCCGGCGGTATGCGCGGGTGGTGCGCTCGCCAGCCGCCGCGGCCTTCGCGGCGCGCGCGGTGGATTTTGCGGCGCCGGCGGACGGCGTGGCCTTCCGGGCGCGGCCGGTCGACTTCACCGCGGCGGCCTCGCGGCCGTCGCCCGCGCCCTGGCCGGCGCTCGCCGCGGTGCGCCCGGGGGCTTTCGTCGCGGCCCTGCGACCGCCGGCCTTCGTCGCCGCGGTGCGCCCGGGGGCCTTCCGCGCGGCCCCCGGCCGCCGGCCTTTGCCGCGCCCCTGCGACCGCCGGCCTTCGCCGCGCCCCTGCGACCGCTGGCCGTTGTCGCCGCCTCTTCCCCGCTCTGGCGGCCGGGCGCTGCTATCGACGGCTCGGCCGCCACCTCCGCCGGCTCCACCGTCCCGCTCGGCGCCGGCAGAGGCATCACCTCAGCCTCGGTCTCGGGCGGCAGCGCCCGGGCCACGGCGGGTGCGGCCAAGGCACGGACGAGCAGATCCAGATCGACCGCCGGCAGGTCGGTGGGGGCGAGGCCACCACCGCCTGCGGCGCGCACGGTCAGCTCGGTGATGCGGGTGTGTCCGCTGGACGTGTCCACCCGGACTGTGGTCTGGGCGCCCGGGGTCCCTGCGTTGTCCCCATTGTCCGGGGTGATGGTGATGACGAAACGGCTCACGGAGGCTCCCCTAATCGCTGACTTGCGAAGCGTACCCCGGGATGGTGCGGAAGCTCCATCGGGCAGCGCGAATTCTTCCCGGCCACGGCGTCCAGCCCACAGTGGACGTCAACGCGACCGGATGGGCTTTCCGGGGTTGGCCGTAGTCAGCAGGACGCCGTCGCGGACTACGAATACGCCATTCACCAGGACGTGGGTAATGCCCGTGGAGGGCACGACGGCATCGTAGGTAGCCCGGTCGGAGATCTCCGCCGGGTCGAAGACCACGAGGTCGGCGTCCGCACCCACCCGCACCCGTCCCTTGCGTCGCATCGCGGGCACGCTCTCGCCGAGGATCTGGGCCGGCAGCAGGGAACAGCGCCGGACCGCCTCGGTGAGCGAAAGGACACCCAGCTCGCGTACCAGCCACCGGAATGTCCGGGCGAACGTGCCGAGACTGCGCGGGTGGACCCGCGCCCCGGCCGGCACCGGCCAGGCGTCACCGGCCGCGACACCGGTGAGCGGCATCGCATCACTGGCGATAGCGGTATCCGGCAGGAGCAGTGAGCGCAACAGCATCGCGCGATCGGCGTCGTCGCGTTCGTCCAACCATTCGAAAATGACGTTGCCGCCCGGGTCCCGCTCGCGCAGCTCGGCCAGTCGGTCCAGGCTGGCCACCCGCTCGCCGGTGGGCAGGTAGGTGATGGTCGTGGGGGCGATGCCCACCCGCGCGAACCGCTCGGGCGCGAAGAACGGAGCACCGACCACAGTGGATGCCGTGCCGTACGGGTAGGCCTCGGTGCTGACCCGCACGCCGTACCCGCGGGCCCGCAGCACCGCCTCGGCGACCTCGTCGATCATCCGGTCCGATGTGCTGTTCACATGGCAGATGTGCATCTGCGCCCCGGTGCCCGCGGCGGCCGCGATCACCTCGACCGCGCCCTCCAGCGCGGTGTGCTCCTCCTCGGCGCGACCCGCATAGCGGGCGTGCGTGAACACCGGTACGCCCAGCCGCGCGGCGAGGGACGCGATGTGGAAGTACTCGTCGCGACTGGTCTCCGGCGCGTAGCCGAGCAGCACGCCGATGCCCAGCGCGCCGTCGGCCACGTTCGCGGCGAGCAGGTCCAGCAGCCTGGCCCGGTCCGCCGGGCCGACCGGCGCGCGCCAGCCAGCCCTTGCCTGGTGCCCGCTGAGGATCGAGTCGGCGGCATCCAGCGGCACGCCGTCGAACAGGTGCAGCCGGGCGAGCGCCCAGGAGGCGGAGAAGCCGAAGTTGATGGGCCGGCCCTCCTCGATGGAGCGTTGGTAGCGGTCCTGTACCGGCAGCGCACCCGCCTCCAGCTCCAGCGCCGTCGTGACCCCGTCGAGCGCCTGCAGCCGCATCCCCGTCAGGCTCTGCGCGTGGCTGTGCAGGTCGATGAAGCCCGGGGCGAGCACCTGGCCGGAGACGTCGACCGTCGTCTCGGCCGGCAGCGGCCCGGTGGTGATCGCAGCGATCGTGCCGTTGCTGATCCCAACCGTACGCACAGCGTCCAGGCCCGACTCCGGATCGATGACCCGGGCGCCGGCCAGCGCGAGCTCGTACCGCATCCGGACCCGCTAACCGCGCGCGGCGCGGACGCCGTTGGCGAAGAAGGCCAGGCGCACCTGCTTGTCGAGGGCGCGCTCGGGGTGGTTCATCAGGCCGAAGGCCAGACCGTCCGGAGTGGTCACTCCGGCCACCCCGTCGGCGGAGCCGTCCGGGTTGGCGTGCTCGGGATACCGCAGCGCGGCGCGCCACCCCTCGCGCCCGTCCGGGTTCGGCTCAGCGACGAACCGCCCCTCGCCGTGCGCGCACGGGAACTCCAGCGTCTGGCCGGACAGCCCGGCCAGCCACGGGCTCGGGTTGTCCGGCACCACCTCGTGCGGCTGGTTGGGCACATTCTGGAAGGTGCCGTTGGTGTTCACCGTCAACGCCACCCCGGTACCGAACCAGCCGGCCCGTACGGCGATCTGAAAGCCGTTGCAGATGGCCAGCATGAGCCGGCCGCGGGCGGCGGCGTACTGGTCGGCGAGCCGGGTGCGCAGCAGCATGGCGGCGACCCGGCCGGCGGCGAGATGATCGCCGAAGGAGAACCCGCCGGGCAGGCAGAGGATGTCCGCGCTGTCCAGGCGGTCCCGCCCGGCCAGCGCGTCGGCGAGGAACAGCAGGCGCGGCGCGGCGCCGACGTGCCGGAAGGCGCGCAGCGTCTCCTCCTGGCAGTTGGTGCCCGGCAGGTAGAGGACGTTCACGGTGGGTTTCACAGCAGGCTCCCGACGAACGCACCGGCCCACCGCTGCCGCACCGCTTCGGTGAGCAACTCCTCGCCGCCGAGGCGTACGCCCGGCGCCGGGCTGAGCCGCGCGACCACCACCGGGCTGAGCGCCGCCGGCAGGGCCGCGACATCCTGCGGGCGCATTTCCACCAGCGCGGCGCACCGGTGCTCGGCGAACAGGTCCGCCGTGCCGCCACCGCCCAGCTCCGCGCCGAGGCCGCTGGCCAGGCTGCCGGTGACCAGCCGCGCCGCCACCCCGCCGGAGCCGATCGTGGTGCCGCTGCGGAACAGATGGCGCGACTGGGCGACCGCGTCGAGGTAGCGGCGGAACTCCTCCGGCCCGATGTCGTCGATCGCGCCGGACCCGATGCCGAGGGCACGGCCGGCCACAGTGGCCGCCGGGGACGGGGTGGCCGGTCCGATACGGACGATGACGTTGCCCGGATCCGTCCACTCCTCGCCGAGCAACTGGTCCACGTGCGGCACCTTGCCGAGGGCGGAGAGGAAGACGGCCGGCGGCACGTGCACCAGCCCGTGGTCGGTGTGGGTCGAGCCGGCCGAGGAGTCCTTGCCGGAGATGACCGGCGTACCGAACCGCCGCACCAGCGCGGCCAGCTCGTCGACCATGGCGACCAGCCACTCGTCGGCGCCCTCGGACAGGTGCGGCGTGTAGAAGTTGTCGCACACGCAGACGTCGATCAGGTCGACCCCGGCGAGCACCTGCCGGGCCAGCAGCGCGCAGAACATCTGCCGCAGCGCCCGCACCGGGTGCGCCTCGTAGAGCCAGGGCGAGAAGGCGGTGGCGAAGACGGCGGCGGCGGGCAGGCCGTCCACCGGGGTGCCGGCCCAGTACGTGGTGGGCACGCGGTGCCGGCGCCCGTACTGCGGGCCGTGGACGGTATTGCCTTGCACCGTCGAGTCATACTGCGCGTCCGCGTACTCCTGGGAGGCCACCTCCAGGTCGCCGATCACCTGCTCCAGCAGCTTCGCCAGCTCCGGCCGGTCCAGCTCCGGCCAGCGCTCCACAGTGGAGGCCGTGGCGGGCGGTGGTCCTACCTCGCGCGGTGCCGGCCGGTACCCCAGCAGCTCGTACGGGACGTCAAAGCCCAGCTCTCCGGTGTCCTCCGGCATCGCACCCGGCGGCAGCGCCACGACGGAGGCCTCGTCCAGCTCCGGTGCGTGGAACACGCCGTAGCGGCCGCTGCCGGTGAACCGGCCGATGACGGTGGCGCGCACCTGGTGCCGTTCGGTGATTTCCCTGGCCCGGTCGAGCTTTTCGGCCGGGACGGCAAGCAGCATCCGCTCCTGCGACTCGGACAGCAGGATGCGCCACATCGGCAGGGCCGAGGTCTTCAACGGCACCAGGGCGGTGTTGATCCATACCCCGCACGCCTCGCCCATCTCGCCCACGGCACTGTTGAGCCCGGCCGCGCCGAGGTCGGTGACCGCGCGCAGGCAGCCGGCGTCGCGCAGGTCGATGATGGCCTTGCGGAACTTGACCTGTTCCAGTGGGGCGCCGATCTGGACGGCCGCCTCCGCCATGGTGGCTCCGGCCGAGCTCGCCGAGGCGCCGTGGATGCCCTCGTTCCCGGTGCGGCCACCGATCAGCATCACCATGTCACCCGGGCGGGGCCGGCCCCGCGCCGCCAGATCCCGCGGCAGGATGCCGATGCTGCCGCCGAGAGCGAACGGCTTCGCCCGGTACGCCGGATGGAAGGCCATCCGCGACCACATCATCGGTACGCCGAAGGTGTTGCCGTACTCCTTGATGGCGCGGATGGTGTCCAGCGCGATCTGCCGCGGCGCCGGCCGGCCACGGATCGACGCCGGCGCATCGGGCGGGCCGGTCGCGGTGTACTCGAAGCACCCGATCGGGTCGGCGCCGAGCCCGGTGCCGAGGATGTCGCGCAGCACCCCGCCGAGCTTGGTGAGCTGGCCGAAGTAGGCCGAGACGGCGGACGGCCCATTGTGCGTCTCCGCCTTGATGGCGAGCGCGTGACCGCCGTAGAAGTCCCACACCCCGGCGTTGTCGTGGAACATGCTGACGATGTTGGGGTTGCCGGTGTCCTTCGCCGCGTCCACCAGCCGGCCGAGCAGCCCCCCGCCCAGCGAGCGCCAGGTGGTGTGCAGGCAGTGGTCGCTCCACCGGGCGTCCAGCGCCTCCAGCAGCACGTCGGTCACCGGCGCCCCGCCGGTGGCCCGCTGGATCTCGCGGATCTGCCGCATCTGCTCCAGCGACAGGTTGCGGCCGTCCGCCCGGCCCAGCGCGGCCAGTTCTTCGTCGTCGAGGGCGAGCAGGTCGAAACGCCGGGCCGGCGCGTAGCCGCCCACCGGTACCAGCGTCTGGTAGACAGGTTCGGCGGTGTGCAGATCCTCCACTGCCCGGTTGCAGCGGGTCGCGGCGATGATCTCGACCAGCCGGGGGTCCGCGGACTGGTAGGTGGTTGCCACCTTGCCGGCGCGAGCGGGCAGGTCGAGCAGCGCGCACATGGCGACGATCGAGTCGCTCTCGTTGTCCACCACACCGCGCCGATGCGCCACCTGGACCATGTTGTCCGGATCGAGTGGCTCGTCGACCACCACCCGGGTGCCGATCTCGCCGTCGCCGAGCGCCGCCGCCACCTCGGCGATCTCCGCCGGGCTCGGCGGCCGCTCGAACTCGATGTAGTAGTCCCGCCACACCTGCAGGTCGGGTAGGCGCAGCGAGGCGCGCAGGTGCGCCATCGACTGGTCGGCGGGATCGGCCACGCCCCGGACCGAGAACTTGTGGATCATCTTCCTCCCCGGGCAAACGCTCAACTCTATCCGGCCGGTTCCCGCGGCTACGGCCGTACGCCGACGTGCACGCTGCGCGCGGAGAGCCGGAAGAGGTCGGTGCGGTGCCCGAGCCACTCCGGCCGGTCCGGGTCGAGGAGCGCGTCCCAGGTGGCCAGGTCGGCGGGGTCGAGCAGCCCGCTGGGCCGCAACCGGTTCACCCGGTGGGCCAAGCCGTCGACTACGCGCTGCCGCTGGCGGGGATCCAGCGGCGGAGCGGACTCGAACAGCGTGGTCCGGGTGGTCACCTGTACCAGCCCGGCCCGGCGCAGTGCCTCGGTCCACCCGTACGGCATCCGGACCGAATGGGGCAGACCGGCGCGCATCGCGGCGAACCAGCGGTCCTGGGCCAGGTCGAGCCGCACCTCCAGGCCGGGTTCCCCGAGGCCGATATCCCACGGCAGGTGCCGGACGGGCAGGCCGCCCTCGGCCAGGGCCAGCCGGCCGCCCGGCCCGAGCAGGCCGGCCAGGAGCGAGACGGCGGCCTGCTGGTCGCCCAGGTGGTGCACGGAGGCGGCGGCCCAGATCAGGTCGGCCGGTCCGCCAAGCGCCTCCCGCAGCGACTCGGCCCCGTCGGCCAGGTCCGCCACGGCGGTCTCGACGCGCACCCGGGCGCCCGGGCGCTCGCCGGCCAGCTCGGTGGCGGCGGCGAGCAGGGCCGGCTCGATGTCGACCGCCACCACCCGCCCCTGGGTCAGGGTCGAGGCGAGCGCGAGAGTCATGCCACCGCCACCGGAGCCGATGTCCACGGCCAGCCGGTCGGCCGGCTTGACCAGGGCGGCCGCCTGCGCCTCGTACCACGCGGCATCGTCTTGCGCCGCGCCGGACAGCCGGCCGGACTCGGCGGCCCAATCGATGGCGTAAGGATCATCGGCCACGTCGCCACCGTACCCGGCCCCGATCCGGGTGTGCCCGTGCCCGGTTCAGAGCAGGGACAGATGGACGTGGTTGGTGTGATCGCTGGACGGATCGCCGTGCCCGCTGTGGTAGGCCCGCCAGCCAGTGGCCGGGAACCAGATCTGCTTGAACCAGATGACGTAGAGCACGCCCAGCCGGTCGCTGTTCCGGACGAAGAAGGCCGCGAGGTTGTTGCCGTAGATCCGGTCGCCGCCCTTGGCCACCCCGCCGAAGCCGTTGCGCTCGGCAGAGAAGTCACAGGCCCGGCCCTTGGGGTGCTCGTACGGCCCGCCCGGCCGGTAGCACGACACGAACCGGGTGAAGCCCGCCTTCTTCGCCTCCTGCAGGGCGTGCAACGTGCGCGGCGTGATGCAGCCCGACGTGGTGGGGTCGTTGACCGAGCAGGACTGCGCCGGCCACGAACCGTCCGGGTTCCGCGGCGCCTGGCTGGCCACCGGCGAGGTGAGGGTCACGTAGCCGCCGGTGGACTCGCCGCCCACCTGCTTGAGCGCGCGCTCGGCAGCCCGCTTCTGCTTGTCGATGATGGCCAGCTGCCTCTCCTGCTCGCGGGCCTCCGCGTCGACCGCCGCCTTCGCCTCCGCAGCCGCCGCGCGGGCCGCGTTCAGCTCGCGCAGCTTCTGGTTGTCACGTACGGTCAGCAACTCCATGGCCTCGGCCCGGGCCAGAAACGCGTCCGGCGACACGCTGTTGAGCAGCAGGGTCACCGGTCCCAGCCGGCCGGTGCGGTAGGACTCCGCGGCCACCGCACCCACCTCGGTGGAGAGCGCGGCCAGGCGCTCCTCCGCCCGCCGCAGCTGCAGGCTCAGCTCCAGCTGGCGCTTCCGGGACTCGTCCAGCCGCGCCTTCGCCTTGGTGTACTCCCGTCCCACCTGCTCCAGGACGTCGCGGATGAACGGGCTTTCGCCCTCGTTTCCTGGGGTGTTGGGCGCGGCCTGCGGCAGCGCGGCCGGGGCGACGCCGGCCGCGGCTGGACGGGCCGGCGCGCAGAGCAGGGTCGCGGCGAGCAACGCCGCGGGGAGGGCTCGACGCTTGAGCGACGTCATCCTCATGTACGCGTGCGGTTCCTTCCGTCCTGCCGCCGACCGAGTTAGCTGACGGGTTCGGGACGGAACGATCCCTACCGCGCGGCGACGCGGATTCACCCCGGAAAGGCGGGTCCCCGGCTCGCCCGAAGGCGATTAGGCGGCGGCCCCCGCAGGCGCCGGTGGGCGCCGCCTGGCGCGGGCCGCCGGATAGCTTACCGGACGGGGGTCAATGGGAACGGGGGTTGGCGACCGCGCCACGCTGCGACAACTCTTGGTAAACATCTGTGGACACTAAGTCGCCGGCCTTGGGTGTCGATTTCTGTCGCCGCCGTTCGACTAGGGGCAGGACCACCGCTCCAGAAGGGACTGACGCCATGAAGTACCTGTTCCTCTACTACGGAACCGACCAGGCCGAGCCGTGCTCCGCGGAGTTCGAGCGCGGCGTCAAGGAGTGGGCCGCGGCCAAGCAGGCGCTGGCCGACGCCGGCGTGCTCATCGAGTGCGCGCCCCTCTACCCGGTCGAGGCAGCGACCACCGTCCGGGTACGCGACGGCGAGACGCTGCTCACCGACGGCCCGGCGGCGGAGATCAAGGAACAGCTCGGCGGCTTCACCCTGGTCGAGTGCGCGGACCTGGACGAGGCGCTCAGATGGGCCGCGCGGATGCCGGCCGCACGGCAGCGGTCGGTCGAGGTGCGCCCGCTGCTGGACGTGGTGTGACCGAGCTGGACGAGGTGTTCCGCGCCCACTGGTGGGCGGCGGTGGCCACCGTCGCCCGCCAGGTCGGCGACCTTGAGCTGGCCGAGGACGGGGTGCAGGACGCGTGCCTCGCCGCCCTGCGGCAGTGGCCCGCCGACGGCACCCCGGCCAACCCGCGCACCTGGCTGATCGGCACGGCCAAGCACAAGGCCCTGGACCGCTTGCGGCGGGACACCCGACGGGCGGAGAAGGAGGCGGCGGCGATGCGGGAGCTGGACCGGCCGGCAGCACCCCGGGAAACGGTCCCGGACGACGAGCTGGCGCTCATCTTCGCCTGCTGCCACCCCGCTCTGGACCCGGCGGTCCGGGTGCCGCTGACTCTGCGCTCGGTGTGCGGACTGTCCACCGCGCAGATCGCGGCGGCCTTCCTGGTACCCGAACCCACCATGGCGCAGCGCCTGGTCCGGGCCAAGCGGAAGATCCGGCACGCTGGCATCTCGTTCCGCGTCCCGCCGCCGGAGGACCTGCCGGCCCGGCTCAACGCCGTACTCCGGGTCGTCTACCTGGTCTTCACCGAAGGGCACAAAGCCACCACCGGCCCGGCCCTGGTCCGCGGCGAGCTGTGCGACCAGGCGATCAGGCTGGCCCGCGCGCTCGCCGGGCTGCTGCCCGACGATCCTGAGGTCACCGGCCTGCTCGCGCTGCTCCTGCTCACCGACGCCCGCCGGAAGGCCCGCGTCGACGCCCACGGCAACCTCGTACTCCTCGAGGAACAGGACCGCAGCCTGTGGGACCGCAAGATGATCGCGGAGGGTGAGGCGCTGGTGGAGCGGGCGCTGCGCACCGGACGCCCTGGGCCCTACCAGCTGTACGCGGCGATAGCGGCATGCCACTCGACGGCGCCCTCGGCCGCGCAGACGGACTGGCGCGAGATCGCCGCCCTCTACGGTGAGCTCATTCGCTACGAGCCGACGCCGGTGGTGGAGGCGAACAGGGCGGTCGCCGTGGCGATGGCCGAGGGCCCGGCAGCCGGTCTGGTCATTCTCGACGCCGTGGCAAACCACCCACAGCTCGCCCGCTGGCCGCAACTGCACATCGCCCGGGCGGACCTGCTGCGGCGCCTTGGCCGGCGCGACGACGCGGCGCGCGCGTACCGCACCGCCCTCGAGCTGGAACCGGCCGCACCGGAGCGCGCCTTCATCCAGCGCCGCCTCGGTCAGCTCGGTGCCCCTGGCCCATCTTTGTCTACTTGATCTGGCCACACAGGACTCCGCGCCATCCCGAAGATGGCGCGGAGTCGTCTGTGAGCCAACGGGCGACCGCAGGCCGGTCGCGTTACCTTCTCTCCCCTCGGGTGCTGCTACCCGCCTTGGCGAGCCCTCGGCTGACCAGGTAGCCGATGGTCAGCAGCACGATGAAGAACCAGGCCTTGTCCCCACGGAAGTAGTCCGAGTGGTTGGCGTTGGTTCCGATCACCTGCGACGCGATCAGGATCGCGCCGACCGAGGCCAGGTAGATCCAGAACTCGCTGGTCTTGATGGAAAGCTTGCTCTCGCCGCCACGTTGCCCCATCCACGGGCGGTCAGTGTGTTGCGGTTCGGTGCGCCCCATGGGCTGCGCTTCCTGCCGCCACATGGGCTGGCCGCCCGGCTCGTTGCGTACCTGCGGTTGGGTGTTAGCGGCTCGAACGTCGGTGCGGGTTTCGGTAGCCATCTCCCCTCCTCGAGTTCTGGCAATCCGCTTACGTCCCGGCCGTACCCCCGGGGTCCGAGCACGACACGTCCCGCGACTTCCCAAGATTGCCGTCGTTGCTTTCGCATGCATCTGGTGGCCTGACGGACTGGTCAGCCGCGCGGCAAGCCGGGTCACCATAGTTACGGTCGCGGTGGTCCTGGCCCAGATCCTGGTCGGTACCGGCTGCCGGCGCTGCCGTCGCTGATCCTGCCGGCGTCACCGCCGTCGCACTGGAGTTGGTCGGGGCCGTTCTGACCAGGGAGCCGCCGGCGGAAGATCCGAAGTCGCAAGCTGGCGGAGCAGCGCGCCCTCGAGGCCCGGGAAGCGGCCTGGCACCAGGCGCGTCTTCGCGACGAATCCGCCGGCCAGAAGCTTGCTGGTGGAGCTGAGGGGATTTGAACCCCTGACCCCCTCGATGCGAACGAGGTGCGCTACCGGTCTGCGCCACAGCCCCTCGCCGGGCATCCGCCCGGCGGACCCGACGCCGTCGAGCGGCACCGGACCGGCGACAAGGCTAACAGGTCGGGCCAGCTCTCCGCGAATCAGAACCCGGCGCGCGACCGCGAACGCCGGCTCGGCCCGTCATGCCGAGCGGGAGGTGCCCGACGGCCCCGCCTGGTACGGACGGCCGCGTACGCCTCCGGCCCGCCGGTACGAGTACGTCACGCCACGGGCCGCCGACGGATGGTAGCCCTGCACCGCCCGGCGTACCGCCTCGCGCTGCTCCGCAAGGCGGCGCTGGGCCTCCCGGCGGGCGGCCGCCCGGCGGGCCTGCTCGCGGCGGACCTCGGCCTGGCGCGCGGCGAGCCAGGCCGCCTCCCGGGCCTCGGCGCGTTGCCGGCGCCGGTCGGCGATGGCGAGGTTGCGCAGGTGCACGATGTAGCCGGCCAGGAGCACCGCGGTGACCGAAAACCCGGACCAGAAGCCCGGGCCGGCGATCAGCACACCGGAGAGCTCGGCGAGGTTGAGCAGGACCAGGGCGGCGAGCACCCGGCGGCGGCGGTACACCGCCGGGGAGTACCGCCGCGCGGGGCGGCGCCGGCGGGCCGGGGCGCGCCGGCCGGCCGAGGCCGGCTGCCCGGCGAGCGCCGGCTGCCGGGCCAGGGTCTGCTGCCGGATGTGCGCCGGACGGCGGGGCGCGGCGGTCCGCCCCCGCGCCACGCGCCTGGGACCGGGCGCTGGCGCGGTCGTGGACGCCGCCGTCTCCTCCGGCACCGGCGCACGAAGAGTCACGACGAGAACGCGAGATGTGTTCACCGGGTATCGGCCGGGCACGGTCCGCCGCCGGCGGTTGCGCTGCAGCACCCTCGCCGTCGACGACGCCCGCTCCGCCACCAGCCGCTCGGTCGCGTCATACCGGCGAACCAGCGCAGGCGCGAGGGCGAGCAGCCCGGCGGCGGCGAGGACGGCGAGGAGCACCGAGGTCGGCACCCTCAAGCCTCCCGTCACACGCCCGGCAAACCACCGGCGCCGCGCGATGGCGGCCGAGGATTGCCGCAAGTCCAGTTACCTGAGGTTAGGGGCCCGGTACGCCGATTCCGGTACGCCGCGCCGACGGAGGATCAAGATTGCCCCAGCTGTGCCCGCACCCGGTGCCAGCGGGCCAGCAGGCCGCCCTCTGCGGCAACGTCCTCACTGGTCAGTGCGTATCCAATGTGGTCGCGCCACTCGCCGTCGATGTGCATGTACCGAGGGTGGTACGCCTCTTCGCGGAAGCCGAGCTTCTCCACCACCCGCCGGGACGCCTTGTTCTCCGGCCGGATGTTCACCTCGATGCGGTGCAGGCCGCCGGGGCCGAAGGCGTGGTCCACGGCGAGGGCCAGGGCGGTGGGCATCACGCCCCGTCCGGCGAACCGGGAGTCCAACCAGTACCCGGCGTACGCGGAGCAGAACGCCCGCCGCACAATGTTGCCGAGGTTGAGGTGACCGACGAACTGGCCGTTGAAGCAGATGGCGAACGGCATGCCCTCCCCGTTGCGGGCCGCGCGGCGCTGCTCGCGGTAGATCCAGCGGAACGCCGCCGGCGAGTTCAGCTCGTCCCACGGGCCGGGCGGCGTGGACTCCCACGCGGCCAGCCACCGCTGGTTGAACCGGCGTACCTCGGACCAGGCCTTGGCGTCACGGCGGCGGTACGGGCGTAGCAGCACCGGCCCGTCACCCAGCACGGCCGGCCACCCCGGAGCCTTCATCGCCGCCATCCCGGAGCCGTCATCGCCACCGCTCCTGTGTCTCCATCGCTACCTTCACCGGCGCCGGCCGAGCGGGCGGGGCGACTGCGCCGAACGCGAAAGCAGCAAAACGTCTACTGTCGACCCCGCAGCCGCAAAGGTGACCCGCTCACCAAGCACCAGCAAACCGTTGGCCTCAGCGAGTCCAGAAAGGATATACGGCCCACCGGCCAGCGGCTGCACCGTGTAGCCGCCGCCGCGACGCTCGGCCACGTGCGCCGGGCGGAACTCGCGCAGCCCGGCCGGCGAGCTGGTGGTCTCCAGCAGGTGCGCGCGCACGCTGGGCCGGAACACCGGTTCGGCGCCGGCGAGCACCTGGATGATCGGCCGGACCAGTACCTCGAAGCCGACCAGGGCGGCGCCCGGGTCGCCGGGCAGGCAGACGATCGGCACCTCCTCACCGCCGATCGTGCCGAACCCCAAGGCGGTGCAGGGGTACAGCGACACTTCGGTGAACTCCACCGAACGCCGGGACAGGATCCGGCGCACCATATCGCCGGGGCCGGTCCCGGTCCCACCGGTGGTGACAACGAGGTCCGCACGCGACACCTGGTCGTCCAGCAGCGCCCGCAGCTCCTCCGGGTCGTCGTCGCAGATGCCCACCCGGTACGCGTGCGCGCCGGTATCCGCGACCGCAGCGGTCAGCACGTGCGAGCTCACATCCACCACCTGGCCCGGCTGGCTGGCCCGGCCGACGTCCACCAGTTCGTCGCCGGTCGCCACGATAGCCACCCGGGGGTTGCCGCGCACCACCACGTGGCCGACACCGGTGGCGGCGAGCACGCCGACCAGCGCCGGGGTGACCGGGGTGCCGGCCCGGGCCAGGACGGCGCCGGCGGGCAACTCCTCGCCGGCCCGGCGCAGCCCGTAGCCGCGCTTGGCGCCGCGGTAGATCTCCACCGTGGCCATGCCCTGGTCGGTCCAGTCGACCGGCACCACCACGTCCGCGCCGACCGGCAGCGGCGCGCCGGCGGCCACCGAGAAGCAGGTGCCGGGGGCCAGCCGGACCGGGCGCCAGCTCGCCGCGCCGAGGTCCCCGACGACGTTGAGCCGGGTCGGCGGTGGCAGCGCGATGTCCTCGTACCGCACGGCGTAGCCGTCGAGCGCGGCGTGGTCGAAGGCCGGGAAGGGGTGCGGGGCGACCACGTCCTCGGCGAGGACGTTGCCGTACGCCTCGGTGATGTCCAGATCCAGCGGCGGCAGCGCGCGGACCCGGCGCAGCACGCTACCCAGGTACTCGGCGAGCGGCATCGGCTCGCGCTCGGCCGCGGCCGGGGCGGTCGACCCCGCACCGATCTCCGACCCGGCCGTCGCGGTCATCCGCCGGCTGCCCCGTCGGAGCTGGCGACGAAGCCGGCCAGCCACTGCCGGAAGGCCGGCCCGACGTCGGGGCGCTGGGCGGCGAGCTGGACGACCGCCTGCAGGTATCCCAGCGGCATGCCGGTGTCGTAGCGCACGCCCCGGTACACGATCCCGTACACCGGCGTGCCCTCGTCGAGCATCAGACCCATCGCGTCGGTCAGCTGGATCTCCCCACCGCTGCCCGGCTTGGTCCGCCGGATCGCCTCGAACACCGTGCCGGGCAGCACATACCGCCCTACCACGATCAGGTTACTCGGCGCCTCGTCGGGTGACGGCTTCTCGATAAGCTTGGTCACCTTGACCACCTCACCGAGGTCCCGCAGGCCCTCCTCGGCCGGCTCGACGGCGGCGACGCCGTACCGGGAGACCTCCTCGGGCGCAACCTCGACGAAGGCCAGCACGATCCCGCCGGTGCGGGCCTGCAGGTCCAGCATGGACGGCAGCAGCGGTGATCCCTCGTCCATGAACTCGTCACCGAGCAGGACGGCGAACGGCTCATTGCCTACATGGGACTCCGCGCAGCCCACCGCGTGACCGAGCCCGAGCGGCTCGTGCTGCCGGCAGGTGAAGATCTCGACCAGCTCGGACGGGTGGCGCACTGCCTCCAGCCGCTTGGCGTCGCCCTTGTCCTCCAGCTTGGACTCCAGGTACGGCTGGCGGTCGAAGTGGTCGACGATCGAGGTCTTGCCCCGCCCGGTGATCAGCAGGACGTCGGTGATGCCGGCCGAAGCGGCCTCCTCCACGATGTACTGGAGCACGGGCCGGTCGACGACCGGAAGCAGCTCCTTCGGCACCGCCTTGGTCGCGGGCAGGAACCGGGTGGCGAGGCCGGCCGCTGGGATGACCGCACGCACGGCACGGCGAGCGGCAGGGCGGACCGTGGCAGGGCTTTGCTCCGACATGTAGCGAGATTATCGGCATGACCCGGGGCCGCGCCGGCTGAGGGCGAGTTTGACGCGCCGCGGGGTGACAGTCCGGGCGGGCCGAGGTTTAGCCTCGCCGGAACGGGGGCAGGCTGCCATGCTTGCCAACCATGGAGCACTCCGCCGCCGCGGCGGCGAAGACCGAGGCCCGCGGGAACCTGCTCACCGCCCGCCGGTCACTGCCCGCCGAGGTCCGCCACCAGGCGGCGGTACGGGTACAGGCTGAGCTCGTCGCTCTGGTACGCGCGATACGGCCGGCTGTCATCGCCAGCTATGTGCCGATGGCGAACGAGCCGGGCGGGGCGGACCTGCCCGAGGTCCTCGCCGCGCACGGGCCGCTGCTGCTGCCCGTACTCCGGACCGATCTCGATCTGGACTGGGCGTACTTCGCCGGGTCGGAGTCGCTGTCCGGAGCACCGCTGCGCGAGCCGCGCGGCCCGCGCCTGGGGCCGGCCGCGGTGAGCGGCGCGGACCTGGTCGTGGTGCCGGCGGTGGCGGTCGACCGGACGGGCATGCGGCTGGGCCGCGGCGGCGGGTCGTACGACCGGGCACTCACCCGGGTCCGCCCGGACGCCCTCGTGGTGGCCCTGCTCTTCGACGGGGAGCTGGTGGAAGCGCTGCCCGCCGAGCCGCACGACGCGCGGGTGGGCGCGGCGATCATGCCCTCGACCGGCCTGGTCCGGCTTCCCGTCCGGGGCAGCTGATCCGGGCCGTCTGCCCGGCCGACTGGACGGGACGCGCCCGGATGGCGCACTATTAGCACTCGGAGATGTCGAGTGCCAAGGTGTGGCTCGACCCGAGATCCGGAGGAGACCGTGCCGACCTACCAGTACGCCTGCACCAACTGCGGTCACCAACTCGAGGCTGTGCAGTCCTTCGCCGATGAGCCGCTGGTCGAGTGCCCCGCGTGCGAAGGCAGGCTGCGGAAGATCTTCTCCTCGGTGGGCATCGTCTTCAAGGGGTCGGGCTTCTACCGGACCGACTCCCGCAACGCGTCCGGGTCCTCGGGCAAGGACTCGGGCGGCGAGGGCTCGACAGCCAAGAAGGACGGCGGCGACTCGGCCGGCTCCTCCTCGTCCTCGAAGTCGTCCTCCTCGGCCTCGTCGTCCTCCTCGGCCTCCGGGTCGTCCTCGAACGGATCCGCCAGCAGCTCTGCGCCGGCCAAGGCGGCCTCACCCGCCTGACCTGCCGTCTTGCGCGCGGCGTTGTCCACAGGCCGCTCGCTTGTCCACAGCGCCGACGCCGCCGCATGGCAGGAACCCGCCTGGCCGGCCTACCGTGCCCCGGTGCGCTTGTCCAGACCTTCCCGACAGCGGCTGGACCCGGTGCGCCGGCCCGGCCGGCTGCCGCGGATGCTGGCCGTCGCCGCGCTGCTGGTCACCGCGGCCGGCGCGCTCTACACCGGCTCGACCGCCGCCGAGCCGCCCAGCTGCGCACCGAGCCAGACCATCCGGCTGCTGACCTGATCTTCTGCTCGGCGTGACCGGCCATGTGCGCGCCCCTAGACCGGAGAGGGCCTACGGGAGCGCAACGACGCGGCTACCGCACCACGATGACCGGGACGGTCGAGCAGGTTTGCCGGCGCGCCCGGCGGAAAGACCCTGGCCAGGTCAGTCCCAATGGGGCGGGCGCTCCTCCAGCAGGCGGTCGTCATTGGAGCTGGGGCGCTCACCCCAGCCGCGGTCCGTGTCGTCACCGGTCTGCTCGGGCAGCACGTCGTCGTCGACGAGCTCCACCGGGCGCTCCGCGTCGCCGCGGGTGCGGGCAAGGCTGTCCAGGTCCACTCGCAGAAGCGTACCCAAGGGCGGTTGGTAGCGTCGGTGACCGTGACGAGGCCGAACGGCAACACGGAGGAGTCCTGGCGGCGGCCGGGTGACACAGAGGACACTCCTCCGCAGCCACCCGCGCCCAGCTCGCCACCGGCCCCCGCGCCGCCGCCCAGTGCAGGACCCGCGCCCGCCCCCGCACCGCCGCCCGGCGCACCCACCGCGCCCAGCTCGCCGTCGACGGGCCCCAGCGCGGGTCCGCCGCCAACCGGCTCGCCCCCCGGGCCGCGTCCGCCCGGCCCCGCCTACTCCGGCCCGCCGGCCACGGTGCCGCCACCGCCGGGGTGGCGTCCCCCGGTGGAGTACGAGCCGCCACCCCCGCGCCAGCTTCCCCCGCAGGACCACGCGGAGCTGGACGCCGCAGAGCAGAACGCACACAAAGTCACGCTGAGCGTCGGCGCCGTCGTCGGCGTCGTACTGCTGATCGTTATCTGCGTACTCTGCTCGCGGATCCTGTTCTGACTGCGGTCAGAAGCCTTCCCAGACAGCCCGCGCGCCGTGATCACCGGTCTGGAAGACGTAGTAGCCGCTGACCGCGGCGAGCCCGACCACGACGAGCCCGACCACCACCACGCTCCACACCGGCACGCTCCGCGACCGCCGGCTGGTGACGAGGACGAACAGCAGGGTGACGACACCCAGCGCGATGGTGAGCCACAGCGTGATGTTGCCGAGGGAACGGTGGTCGTTGACCCGATTCAGCACCTCCCCGCTGAGGGCATTCCGGTCGATCAGGCGCTGGCGGAACGCATCACCGGAGAGCTTGGCGAACAGGGCGGCCAGCGGCGCGGCCACAGCGAGCGTGACGACCGCCCAGCTGACGCGCGGGCGCAGCCGCGGCGCGACGGCGTAGACCACGGCGCCGAGGACCAGGAGCGGAATCAGCACCACCGCGCCGTGGACCACCAGCGGGTGGAGCGGCAAGTTGTTGATCTCCTCGAACACCAGGCCTCCCTTGTTCGTCACTCGGTCCCCGTACCTGGGACACGTCAGGTTGAGCCAGCACGGTTCGATCTCGTTCCGGCCGAGCCGCCACCACTGTGGCCACCACCACCTGACCAGGGCTTTTCTTGAAGCGTTCCAGCATGCGTGGTTCGATGAGTGTATGCGTAACGGAACCGTGGGTGAGGCCCCGGCGGAGCGGGAGGCGGCGGTCTCCGGCGAAGAGGCGCTGCGCACCCACGGCCTGCGGGTGACCCGGCCCCGCCTGGCCGTCCTGGATGTACTGGCCGAGGGCGGCCACCTGGAGGTGGAGGAGATCGCCAGGCGGGTGCGGCAACGCCTCGAGTCGGTCTCCACCCAGGCGGTCTACGACGTGCTGGGCGCGCTCTCCCGGGCCGGGCTGGCCCGGCGGATCGAGCCGGCGGGCAGCCCGGCGCGGTATGAGGCCCGCACCGGCGACAACCACCACCACGTGGTCTGCCGGGGCTGCGGGATGGTCGCCGATGTGGACTGCGCGATCGGCGAGGCGCCCTGCCTGGACCCGTCCAACGCGCAGGGGTTCGAGGTCGACGAGGCCGAGGTGACGTTCTGGGGCCTGTGCCCCGGCTGCCAGGCGCGCCGTGCCGAAGACTGATGGCGCCCCCACCCGCCTCCACCCGGCGCCCGGAACCGGATGACGATCTCGGGCTGTTCGGCCCGGGCTCGGTGACCTGGCGGGTGCACGCCGAGCCGATCCTGGCGGTGGCCGGCCTGCGAGCGCTGTACTTCCAGGGCCTGCACCCGCGCGCCATGGCCGGCATGGCGCAGAACTCGGCGTACAAGTCCGACCCGTGGGGGCGGCTGATGCGCACGGTCCGGTACGTGGGCACGACCGTGTACGGCACCACGGCGCAGGCCGAGGAGGCCGGACGGCGCATCCGGGCGCTGCACGCCCGGCTGACCGCGGTCGACCCAGAGACCGGCGAGACGTTCCGGATCGACGAGCCGGAGCTGCTGCGCTGGGTGCACGTGACCGAGGTCGAGTCGTTCCTCAGCACTGCCCGGCGGGCGGGTGTGGCCCTCTCCGACGCGGACGCCGACGCGTACTACGCCGAGCAACGCCGGGTGGCCGCCCTGGTCGGGCTGGATCCCGCCACGGTGCCCGGATCGGCGGCCGAGGTGTCCGCGTACTACGACCAGATCCGGCCGAAGCTGCGGGTGACCCGCGAGGCGGCGGATGCCCTGCTCTTCCTCACCGCCCCGCCGATGCCCAAGCGGCTCGGGCTGACCCCGGCACGGCTGGGCTGGTTCGGGCTCGCGGCCACGGCGTTCGCGTTGCTGCCCGGGTGGGCGCGGCGGATGTACGGGATGCCCGGGCTGCCGACCACCGACCTCACCGCATCGCTGTCCGTGCGGGCGCTGCGGCTTACCCTGGCGATGCTGCCACGCCAGCTGTACGAGGGCCCGATCTACAAGGAGGCCATGGAGCGCGTGGAGAAGTCCCGGGCCAGGGCGACTATGCCGAGCATGAGAACCGCAGGCACGGCGAAGGCGAGCCGCAGGTTCGCCCCTTCCGCCACCGCGCCGATCAGCGCGGCGCCGACCACGAAGCCGACGTAGTTGAACAGGTTGACCCGGGCGATCGCCACGCCGGTGCCGCCCTGGTCGACCGCGCCGGCCGCGGAGAACGACTGCGGCACGACCACACACAGCCCGGCGCCGACGATGGCGAAGCCGGCGATGCCGGTGGCCGGGTTCGGCGCGACCACCACCATCGTCATGCCCGACACCCCGATCGCCGCCCCGCTGGCGACTGTTTGGGCCGCGCCGAATCGGCCCACCACCCGGTCGGCGACGATACGGCCGAGCACCTGGCAGGTCAGGTACGCGCCGAGCCCGAGCGCGGCGACGCTCCGCGTGCCATCCAGCGCGTCCCGTATGTACACGGCGCTCCAGTTCGAGGTCGCCGAGTCAGCGATGTAGTTGATGGTGACGGCGATGCCGATGAGCAGGATCGGGCGCCACGGCGACGAACCGGAGTGCCCAGCGCCGGAACCGCCCGGTTCCGGGGCGGCGGCTCGCTCCTCGTCCCGGCGCAGGAGCGACGGCCCGGCCACCAGGCCGACGGCGGCGCCGACCACACTGACCACCGCGATTCCGGCGACCAGGGGCAGCCCGACGCGCTCTGAGCCGGCGGTCGCCAGCGAGCCGGCGATCCCGGCGATGCTCCAGGCACCGTGGAAGGACATCAGCAAGCTGCGCCCGTACCGTCGCTGCACCGCCACGCCCTGCATGTTCATGGTCGCGTCCACCGCCCCGACGGCGAGCCCGAACGCGGCCACGGCGAGGAACAGCAGGGGGCGGGAGCCGGCGGCGCCGATGGCGAGCATCGCCGCGCAGACGCTCGGCCCGGCGACCCGCAGCACCAGTGCGCTGCCGAGCCGGGCCGCCAGCGCGCCGGCCAGCACGCTGCCGGCGCCCGCGACCACCGGCACGGCGAGCAGGATCAGCGAAAGCTCACCGTCGCTGAAGCCGAACTTGTCCTTCAGTGCGGGGACCCGGGTCAGCACCGTGGCGAAGCACAGACCCTGCACAACGTACGCCCCGGCGGTCGACCGCCGCGCCCGCCGATCCCGCGCGGTCAGCCGGTATGTCTCAGTGGTGACGGGTGCCGCCACGCGGCCTCCCCTGTTCCAGCAGGAACGCGAGGCGGTCTCGCGTCTGGCGCCGATCGTGCCGCCTGCGGCCAGGTCGCGCAAGCCTGCGGCCAGGTCGCGCTAGCCTGCAGCCGCCTGCGCGGCGGCGCGCAAGGCTCAGCCCCGCGCGACGAGGCGCGCAAGGATCAGCCGCCCACCGGCTGCTCCACCGCGGCCCACGGCTCGCGCGCCGGCACGCTGGCGCCGGCCGGGCACACGGCCCGGTAGTCGCACCAGCCGCACCAGGACCCGGCCCTGGGCGGGAACGCCTGCTCCGGGTCGGCGCCAGCGCTGACCGCGCGCTCGGCGGCGAGGATGTCCTTCGCCGTCCGCTCGGCCCGGCCGACCGTGCGCGCGATCGACTCGTCGGTATGTTCGTGCCCGACGACCGTCCCGGTCGGCAAGTGGTGCAGCTCGACCCGCCGGCATGGCCGGCGGAACACCCGCCGGGCCGCGTAGGCGTAGAGCGCGAGTGCCTGCGAGCCCCGGGCGTCGTCCGGGCCCGGTGTGGCACGGCCGGTCTTGTAGTCCACAATGACCACTTCCGGCCCGTCCGGGCCGGTCCGGGCGTCGATGCGGTCGGCCCGCCCGTTGAGCGCCAGCACCGCGGTCCGCGCACCGATCATCCGCTCCACGCCGAGCGGCTCGGCGTCCGGGTCCAACGTCTCCACATAGGACTCCAGCCAGCTCAGGGCGCGCCGGAACACCGCCCGCTCCTGGGTCTGGTCCCGGTAGCCTTCGCGCACCCAGGTCGCCTTGAGCAGCACCGGCAGGGCCTGCGGACGGCGGCGCTGCCGCGGCAGCCCGAACCAGTTGCGCAGCGCGGTGTGCACGCTGGCGCCGAGCGAGTTGTGCGCCCACGGCGGGCCCTTCGGCGGAGCCGGTCGGTCCACGTAGGCGTACCGGTACCGCCGGGGGCAGTCCTCGAACGTCGCCAGCTTGCTCGGCGTACAGACGAACAGCCGCTCGGGCATGCCCTCGAACCCGAGCTGCTCAGGTCCGGTCTCTCTGGCCGGTCGCATGCGCCGATCCTGCCATCCGCGTGCGACAGCACCGCCTATCCGGGCCGGTCCTTGGTGGCCAGAACCGGGCGGGTGGCGCTGACCGCCGAGGCGATCAGCCGCTCGTACTCCTCGGCCGCCGTGGTGTTGGCGCCGAGCTGAACCGTCTTGTGGCTGCCGTGGAAGTCCGAGGAGCCGGTGACCACCAGGTCCAGCTCGGCGGCGAGCCGCCGTACCGCTGCCCGCTGCTCGGGCGAGTGGTCCTCGTGGTCGACCTCCAGCCCGGTGAGCCCGGCCTCGGCCATCTCCACGATCAGCTCGTCCGGGACCACCCGGCCGCGCCGGGTCGCCCGCGGGTGGGCGAACACCACCACCCCGCCCGCGCCGCGCACCAACCGCAGCGCGGTGAACACGTCGATGTCCTCTTTGGGCAGTCGGTAGCGCCGGCCCAGCCACTGCGGGGCGAACGCCTCGTCGCTGTTGGCCACCAAGCGACGGCGGATGAGTGCCTGCGCGATGTGCGGCCGCCCGACCGACGCCCCGTTGGCGTACGTGTACACCTCCGCCCAGCTGACGTCGATGCCGTCGGCCTGCAGCATCTCGACAATCCGCTCGGCCCGCCGTTCCCGGGCTTCCCGCATCCGGGTCAGCTCGCCGCTGAGCGCCGGATCCGCCGGATCGAACAGGTAGGCCAGCAGGTGCAGCGGGATCGGCGGATCGAAGCCCCGGTCCACGCCGCCGTACCACCGGCAGGACAGCTCGGCGCCGGGGACCAGGGTCAGGCCCTCGGGCAGCGCGGCGGTCGCGGGCGCCCAGCCGGCGGTGGTGTCGTGGTCGGTCAGCGCGACCACGTCCAACCCGGCCGCGGCCGCGGCCCGGACCAGCTCGGCCGGGGTCAGCGTGCCGTCGCTGGCGGTGGAGTGGGTGTGCAGGTCGATGCGCATCGCCGTCACCGTATCTCGACGGGGCGCGGGCAAACCCGAAACCACCGGTTCGGTGTCTAAAAGTGACGGTCGTGCCGGCTCGGCTGCCGCCCGTACGGCCCAGCCGGCCTCAACCCAAGTGCCGGCCGCGGCGGGCCGGGCCGCTGCCCGGCCGGCACCCGGCCCGGCCGGCTACTCGACCCGCAGGCTACTCGCCGGCCGGCTACTCGGCCGGTGCCGCGCTCGGGCGGGCCAGCGGCAACGGGGTGCGGCTCGCGGGCATGGCCGGGGCGCGCTTCCGCGGCGCCGCCGGACCACCGTGGCCGCGGCGCGGACTGGGCAGTGGTGGAGCCGCGCCCTCGGGTACGCCCAGTGCCCCGGCCGCCACCGGCGGCGCCTGGCTGAGCCGGTCCGGGTCGACGCCCTCGGCGGCGAGCCGGTGCCGCAGGGTGGTCAGGGCGCGCGAGGTCTGGCTCTTCACCGTGCCTGGCGAGATCTTGAGCAGCGCCGCGGTCTGCGCCTCCGACATGTCCTCGTAGAAGCGCAGCACCAGCACCGCCCGCTGCCGCGCCGGCAGCGCCTTGACGTGCCGCCACAGCACGTCCCGCTCGAGCTGCTCCTCCAGCTGGTCCGGGGCGGCCCGCTCGGGCAGCACCTCGGTCGGCCGCTCGCCGTGCCAGCGCCGCCGCCACCAGCTGGTCGCGGTGTTCACCAGCACCCGCCGCGCGTACGGCTCGACCGCCTCGATCTCGCCCAGCCGCTTCCAGGCCAGGTAGGTCTTGGTCAGCGCGGTCTGCAGCAGGTCCTCCGCGGTGGCCCAGTCGCCGGCGAGCAGGTACGCGGTGCGCAGCAGCGCGGCGGACCGGGCCACGACGAACTCGCGGAAATCATCCTCGATCGAGGACCTGCCCGACACCCGTCGCCTCCCCGTGCTCGCGCGCCACCGCCATGTGCTTCGCGCTACGCCAGGTCAGGGTGCCACAGCCGGCGCACAAACAGCCAGCGGTAGAAGGTAGCGCTTTCCCCGACGATCAGACGACCTCTGCCGGGGTCGGGCCTACGCGTCCTCGGCCTCGACCGCGTCGGCGCTGCGCCCGAGCCGCGCCTCGACCGCCTGCGGCTCGTACATCTCCTCGACCACCCGCAGGTAGAGCTCGTTCGGGTTGGGCAGGTGCTTGATCTCCCGCAGCGCCTGCTCCTGGCCCGCCGACTCCAGCACGAACGTGCCGTAGTTGAGCATCCGGCCCAGCGGGGACTGCTCGTACTTCATGTCGGTGACCCGCAGCAACGGCATCATCGCCACCCGGCGGGTGATGATGCCGTTCACCACCATCACCCGCTTGTTGGTCAGGATGAACCGGTCGAAGTACCAGTCGGCCACCCGCCAGGCCACCCAGAAGACCACGAAGAGCCAGATCAGCACGATCACGGTGGTCAGCCCGGGCTGGTTGTTCCGGGTGGTGAACCCGGTCAGGAACCCGAGCAGCAGAGTGGCGAGGAACGCGATCAGGAAGACGTTCTGCAGGTGGATCCAGTGCCGCTTCCATTCACCACGGTAGCGCTCGGTCGGGAAAAGGTAGCGGGCGACCACGCTGCTCGGCTCGTCCTCCAGCGGCATGACCCGGCGTGGGCCGATCGGCATGCCGGGGTCCTCGCCGGCGTAGTGCAGGCCGACAAGCTCCTCCTCGTCGATGCTGGGAGGCGGTTCGCGCAGGTCACCCGGGCCAGGCGGCGGGCCGTAGTCGCCCGGGTCGGGCTCGTCGTCGGCCGCCCCGCGCGGCGCCTGCGTCCCATCCTCATCCCAGCCGGGCACCGCCTCGTCCGGCCCCCCGGTGAAGCTGCCGGTGCCGTCGCCCCCCTCGCCCTGGGAATCGTCGTCGGCACCGGGTCGCGGTATGCGCTGGGTTTCCTCCTCCCCGCGCCACCGGTCGGGGTCGTCCGGGCCGACAGGTGAGTCGGGTCCGCTGCCCATGCTGGTCAGGCTACAAGGTTGGTGAAGAAGTCGCCGAAACCTTGGCCGATGTCGCGCAGCGTGCCGCCCAGTGACTTCATCACGTCAGCGGCGGAGGCGGGATTGTAGGCAATATAGAAAATGACGAAGGCGAGTCCGCCCCAGGTGAGAATCTTCTTGACCATCGCGGGCCTTCCCCTCCCCACGACGCACCAGGCTGTCGTCGTGCGATACCCCAGAGTATGAGTTATGCATCTCAACGTGCGCAAATCTTCGTGCTCGCGCCCATTGGACCGGCACAGTCAGGCCGCGCCATGCAGATACGGGCACGGCGCACCGAATACGAGCTCCGGCGGCAGCCACACCGTCAGGTCGCGCAGCGTGACGTCTTCGGCCAGGAGATACCCTGCGCTCGGCGGCCACGCCACCAGCCACAGCCACACGCCCATCGCCTCACCCGCGTACGCGCTGCGGTCCGGTGCCGACCCGACCGACCACAATGGAGTCGGGTGACCGGCCACCTTGATCTTCGCGTGGGCGCCGCTGTCGGTCAGGGCGGCGGCGAGCACCGGACCCGGGTCTGGTCCCAAGATGCCGGCGAACCGGCTGCCCAGACCGACTCCGGGCTCCTCGGCGACCAGCACCAGGTCGGCCGGTCCACCTCCGAGCGGAGCTGGGCCGCTGCACGCGAGCGCGGTGGCCCGTACGCCGGTCCGCTCGTCGCCGGCCCAGCCCACACCGGTCACCGTCCACCCTGGCACGAGCGGCCAGAGGCACCACAGCGGCACCCGGGCCGGACCGTGCAGCACCTGGGCGACGACGGCCGCCATGACCTCCGGCCCGATGTGCTGCGCGACGTGCAGAGGCGGGACCGGGCCGCACCCGTCGCACCGCCAGTCGGTGTGCATCAGATCTGGCGGCCGCACCGGCCCGGCGCAACGCGGGCAACTGACCGCGACGCCCACATTCTTACGGTGCGCAGGGAATTGGACCGAGTCAAGCCTCGCTTCCCGGCGGTGGCAGTGCGTATTCGCGGATCCACGCGTGCATGGCGATACCGCTCGCCACGCCCGCATTGATGGACCGGGTCGATCCATATTGGCTAATAGAGCGAAGCTGGTCGCAGGCTTCCCGGGCAGCCTGGGAGAGGCCGGGACCCTCCTGCCCGAAGAGCAGCACGCAGCGCCGGGGCAGTGGCGCAAACTCCAGCGGTTTGCTTCCGGGCAGGTTGTCGATGCCGACGACGGGCAGCTGTTCACCGCGGGCCCAGGCCACGAATTCCGCAATGGAGTCGTGGTGCCGGACGTGCTGGTAACGATCGGTCACCATGGCGCCACGCCGGTTCCACCGCCGGCGGCCGATGATGTGCACCTCCCGGGCCAGGAAGGCGTTGGCGTTGCGCACCACCGTGCCGATGTTCAGGTCGTGCTGCCAGTTCTCGATCGCCACGTGGAAGTCGTGCCGCCGCCGGTCCAGGTCGGCGACGATCGCCTCGCGCCGCCAGTACCGGTAGCGGTCCACCACGTTGCGGCGGTCGCCGTGCTCCAGCAGTTCCGGGTCGTACCGCGGATCGTCCGGCCAGGCCTGCCGGCCGCCCGGCCACGGCCCGACGCCCACCTCGGCGTACGGCTCCTCCTCAGTCACGCCCAGCAACCTATGCGATCCCGCCTCACCTCCGCCGATCCCGCTTCGCCCGCCGATCCCGCTTCGCCCGCCGATCCCGCTTCGCCCGCCGATCTAGGAGTTGTTGTGGGTATGAACCGGGCAATACGGTCCCACAACTCCTAGATCGGCGCGCTAAGAGAGCAAACGCGCTGGGAGGGCATCGGTCAGCGCAGCGAGAGGGCGGTACCGAGGTCGTAGACGAAGCGGCGGCCGCCGACGCAGGCCTGGCCGCCGGAGCATGCCACCTCGCACACCCGTGCCGCGATCGACTGCAACCACTGCCGGTATGACGCGGAGTCGGCCGGATCCGCCCGGGCGGCCAGGACCGCGGTCGCGTAGCGGCAGGTGATCAGCACGTCGACAATGCCCTGGGAACGGTCGAACTCGCCGGCACCGGTGGCCGGGGCGCTGTCGGCCTCGTCCGGCTCGGCGAAGATGGTGGCGACCACAGCCCGCACCAGTTCACTGTCGAATGCCCGCCCGCCGGCGATCGCTTCGATGCCTGCCAGGCCCTCGACCACGGTGTCCCGGCGGGTGTCCACCCCGGCGGCGATGGCGGCGACGACCACCTGGGCCGGCAGGTGTGTCAGCAGGCTCCACTCGGCGGGCGGGAACCCGAGGCTCACCAGGTGGCCGGGATGACCGGCACCGTGCAGGGGAAGGCTGGGCTCGGCGCCGGGGAGGTCCGCCGGCCGGTTGTCGTACTTGTCGGGTCGACTGCGTCTGCGCCTCGACATAGTCCCCTCCTCCCGCCAGCATATGCCGGCATGCCGCAAAAGGGGACGGAACTGCCGAGATCGTATGCAGCGGTGCGATGACCGCCTATCCGGGCGGGCCGGGCCACCACGGTACGGGTCTGATGTCGTACCCGCACGCAATGAGCGGCGGGGCCCTCCCCGGCACCCGCCGCCCACGCTTTGTTGCAGATGATTTTGCATCAGCACGTGCATCTGCGACAGGCGGCTGCAACGAGAGGCTGATCACAGTTACCGAAACGTGACTTTTTGGCGGACTCAGCTCGACGAGAAAGCTACCCACGGTAACCAGCAGCCCGAACGGCCAACGTCGGACTGGCGATTCGGGGGCGTGGCGGTCGGGCCCGTGCAGTAGGGTCTTGCTCGCCATCGAATCGGGGCGGGGCGCGAGGGTGGGTGATGGACGTGCCGGTGGGGTAGGAGGACGCGCGGCACGCGTGGCCGCCACGGTACTGGTCGGCGCTCTCCTGCTGGCCGGTTCGATCTGGGGCGACGACGACGAGTTTCCGTTCGGCCCATTCCGGATGTACGCCTCCGTGCCTGACCTCGACGCGCCCACCCGGGACACGCGGGTAGAGGCGACCGACAGTGCCGGCACGACGGTGCTGCTCACCGAGGCGAACACCGGTATCCGGCGGGCCGAGATCGAGGGGCAGGTGAACCGGTTCCGCGAGGATCCCGCGCTGCTCTCGGCGGTCGCGACCGCCTACGCCCGGCACAACAAGGGGGCCGCGGCGCTCAGCCAGGTGCGGATCGTCATCCGATGGCACGACATGAAGGGCGGTCGGCCCACCGGCACCTGGCACGACGAGGTCGTGACCACGTGGACGCGCTGAACCGGTGGCTGTTCGCCCCGGTGCCGCGGGCCCGGATAGCCACCTTCCGCACCCTGGTCTACCTCTTCGTCATTGCCGATCTCTGCTACTTCACGCCATGGGTGCGGGCGCACGCCGACGTACCCACGCAGCTGTACCAGCCGCTGCTGGTCGGCCGGCTGCTACCGCTGCCCACTCCGACGGCGGCCGTGGTGTGGACGGTGTTCTGGGCCCTGATCGTCGCCGCGGCGATCGCCGCCACCGGCCGGCTGCCCCGGCTCGCCGGCTGGACCGTCTTCGCCCTCTACTTCGAGTGGATGGTCATCGCGATGAGCTACGGGAAGGTGGACCACGACCGGTTCGCCTTCCTGGTCGCGCTGGCCGCGCTGCCGACCGCGGGGCCCGCCCGGCACCGGGATCCGGCACCGACCGAGCGCGGCGGATGGGCGCTGCGGGTCACTCAGATCGCGGTGGTCGCGACGTACTTCCTCGCCGCCTGGGCCAAGCTGCGCATCGGCGGCCTCGGCTGGCTGACCGGCGCCACGCTCGCCCAGGCCATCGTGCGGCGCGGCACCTGGCTGACCGACCTGCTCGCCTCGGCGCCGGGGCTGCTCGTCGCAGCGCAGTTCGGCATCGTGGGGTTCGAGCTGCTCAGCCCGCTGATCTTTGTGACCCGCGGGCGGTGGCGGTACGCCGCGGTGGCTTTCCTCTACAGCTTCCACCTGGTGACGTTCTTGACCATCACGATCTCGTTCGCGCCGCACCTGGTCGCGCTGGCGAGCTTTCTGCCGCTGGAGAAGGTATGGCGGCCGAGGCGCGCCATGCCCGGTACGGCGGAGGGTTCCGATGCGGGTAGCGGAGCCGGCCCCGGCAGTCGCGACGCCCTAATTGACCGGAGCGGCGCCCGCGACGCCTCCGGTGCCCGCGACACCCTCGGAGTGCTCGGCGCCGCCCTCGGAGCGCTCGGAGCGCTCATGGGCCGGCAGCGCGCAGGCGGCCGTGCCACCCGGCATACGGTGACGGTTGCGGGCCACCCACCGGTAGGCGGGCCAGGCGAGCGCCCGCACCGGACGCCAGGCGAGGATCCGGCCGAGCGGGCGCCACAGCCACCGGCTGTCCTGTAGCAGCTTCGCGATCGCGTCCGGGCCTGCCGCGGTACGCCCGTCCGCGGCCACCCACTGGACCGCTTCCTCGCACTGCGCGGTGGTGAGCCCGAGCGCGGCGAGGTCGGCGAACTGCCACGGGAGGACCTGGGCGGTGGTCGGGATCCACCGCTCGATGAACCGCGCGCACGAGGTGCAGAACGCACAGTCGCCGTCGTACACGAACGTCGGGAGCGCGACTGCGGCCATGAGGCAACTTTAAACCGTGGCCAATGCCACGGGATTTTGTCCGCTTTACCGGGAATGCCGAGTGGTCCTGCCTGGTTAAGGGCGGTGTAGGCGCACCTCAAGGCTGACGCGAACCACGCGCGAGATCGGAGAGACCAATGGCGACCGTGGAGCTGACCACCGACAATTTTGACGAGGTGACCAGCAGGGACGGCATCGTACTGGTGGACTTCTGGGCCAGCTGGTGCGGGCCGTGCGTGCGGTTCGCCCCCACCTACCAGCGCTCCTCCGAGAAGCACCCGGACATCGTCTTCGGCAAGGTCGACACCGAGGCGCAGCCGGAGCTGGCGATGAAGTTCGACATCCGGTCCATCCCCACCATCATGGCGATCCGGGATGGCGTGATCGTCTTCTCGCAGCCGGGCGCCCTGCCCGAGTCGGCCCTGGAGTCGCTGATCGAGAAGGTCGGCGAGCTGGACATGGACGAGGTGCGCAAGCAGCTGGAAAGTCACAGCCACTGACCTGGTGGACAAACTCGTCGTACGTATGTTCGACTGAACCGTGCGATGGGATGGGTTACGCTCCGCGGCAGGCGGGCAACTGACGGTTGATGAGGCGGCGGGCGCCGGCAACCCTCGGCCGCTCCCCCTGCCGATCGTCGGCGCCGCTGTCCGGACCTTCGACACGCCGGGCTTCGCCGGCATCACCTTCTACGAGGTCCGGGCCAAGTCCATCATCAACCGCGTCCCGGCGTCGTCGCGGATGTTCTTCGACTGGACCATCAATCCGTACCGCGGCTGCACTCACGCTTGTACCTATTGTTTTGCCAGGAATACGCACACTTATCTGGACCTGGACGCCGGCCATGACTTCGACACCAAGGTGGTCGTCAAGGTCAACGCGGGTGAGCTGCTGCGCAAGGAACTGGCCGCGCCCCGCTGGCGGCGCGAGCACATCGCGATGGGCACCAACGTGGACTGCTACCAGCGCGCCGAGGGCCGCTACAAGCTGATGCCCCAGATCATCGCCGCGCTGCGGGACTTCGCCAACCCGTTCTCCATCCTCACCAAGGGCACGCTGATCCTGCGGGACCTCCCGCTGCTGCGACAGGCGGCAGAGGTGACCGAGGTCAGCGTGGCGTTCTCCGTGGGATCGGTGGACGAGGCCCTGTGGCGGTCGGTGGAGTCCGGCGCGCCCAGCCCGCGGCGCCGGCTGGACGCGGTACGGGCGTTCGCTGACGCCGGCTTCGCGGTGGGCGTGTTGATGGCGCCGATCCTGCCCGGGTTGACCGACACCGACGAGGCGATCGAGGCGACCGTCGCCGAGGTGGCACGGGCCGGCGCGGCCAGCGTGACACCCTTGCCGCTGCACCTGCGCCCCGGCGCCCGCGAGTGGTACATGCGGTGGTTGGCCCGCGAGCACCCCTCCCTGGTGCCGCGCTACCAGGAGCTGTACGGCCGCGGGTCGTACGCGCGGAAGGCGTACCAGGAGGACGTGGTGGCGCGGGTACGGGAGGCGGCGCGGCGACACGGGATAAGCCGGCCGCGGCCCGGCGAGTCCCACCGCGGGACCACCCCGGCCCGGCCGGCCGAGCCGCCGGAGCAGCTGCGCCTACTGTGATCATTTGGTGCTGGTTACGCCGGGCCGAATCCTGGGAACACTCTCCACGTGAGCGGCCGTGTGATGGTGTTCGCCCCCTCCCCTCAGCTGACGGTCACCATCGAGCAGCTGGGCGAGGAGCCCGATGTGCACCTGCACCCCGGCGGCCAGGGGGTCTGGCAGGCCAGGATGATCACCTCACTCGGCGTCTCGGTCACCCTGTGCGCGGCCCTCGGCGGGGAGATCGGCCGGGTACTGCGACCGCTGATCGAGGCCGAGGGGATCGACCTGCAGGTCGTCGGCGGCAACGCGGGTAACGGGGTGTACGTGCACGACCGGCGCCAGGGCAAACGGGTTGTGCTGGCCGAGTCGCCCGGCGACCCGGTACCCCGCCACGTCATGGACGAGCTGTACGGGCTGGCCCTCACCCACGGCCTGCACGCCGACCTCAGCCTGCTCAGCGGACCGGCGAGTGAACGCGTGGTGGACACCGACACCTACCGCCGGCTGGCCAGCGACCTGAGTGGCAACGGTGTGCGGGTGATCGCCGATCTATCCGGCGCGTACCTCGACTGCGTGCTCGAAGGCGGCGTGTCGTTCCTCAAGATCAGCGACGAGGAGCTGATCCGGGACGGCCGGGCCAGGGACGACAGCGAGGCCGAGCTGATCCGCGCCGTCCGGGAGCTGCGGGCGCAGGGCGCGGCGACGATCGTGGCCAGCCGGGCGGACCGGCCGGCGCTCGCCCTGCTCCACGACGACCTGGTGGAGGTGGTGCTGCCGAAGCTGGAGCCGGCCGACTCGCGCGGCGCCGGGGACTCCATGACCGCCGGCGCGGCGGCGGTGCTGGCCAGCGGCGGTGACCTGGCCACCGCGATCCGCACCGGAGCCGCCGCGGGCGCGCTCAACGTCACCCGCCGCGGGCTGGGCACCGGCCGGGTCGACCTGATCGAGCGGCTCATGGAGCGGGTCGAGCTGCGGCCGGTCAGGCAGGATCCGGAGCACGGCGGCACCGGGGCTGGCGGCGGGATCCACGGCGGCGGGGCCGGCGGCGGGGTCCGCGGCGCCGGGGCCGGCGGCGCCGGAGCCGGCGGGCGGCGGGAAGGGCGGTCACCATGAAGCACCACCTGCGGACGCTGGTCACCAACGACGACGGCATCGACGCGGCAGGCCTCCGGGCGCTGGCCAGGGCCGCCCACCGGCACGGCCTCGACGTGACCGTCGTCGCCCCGCTGATCGAGGCGAGCGGCAGCGCGGCGTCCATGATCGCCACCGAGCGGCAGGGCCGGGTGGTGGTGGAGGAACGCAAGCTGCCGGGCCTGCCGCACATCCGGGCGTACGCGGTGGCGGCCTCGCCGGGGTTCATCGTGACCATCGCGCTGCGGGGCGCCTTCGGCACGCCCCCGGAGCTGGTGCTCTCGGGGATCAACCGGGGCGCCAACACCGGCCGGGCGGTGCTGCACTCCGGTACCGTCGGCGCGGCCTTCACCGGGTCGCTGAACGGGTGCCGGGCGATGGCGTTCTCCCTGGACGTCGGCCTGGAGCCGGAACGCTGCCACTGGGAGACGGCCGAGACGACCGCCGGCCAGCTGCTGCCGCTGGTCACCAAAACCGACGAGATGACCGTGGTCAGCGTCAATGTGCCGAACCGCCCGGCCGATCAGCTCGCCGGCGTACGCCGGGCCAGCCTGACCAGGTACGGCTCGGTGCAGATGACCCTCGCCGAGGTGGGCGAGGGCTTCATCCGGACCACGGTCGGAGCGGACGAGGCGGCGCGCGCCGCCCAGGAACACGAGCCGGACAGCGACCTGGCGCTGCTCGGCAACGGCTATGTCACGGTGACCGCGCTGCGCCCGTACTGCGAGGCGGTCGGCACCGAGCTGCCGCTGCCGACCTGACCTCGGCTCAGCGGAACTGGCCTGACCCCGCTAGCGGAACTGGGCCTCGCGGACGCTGTTGCCGCCGTCCACCACCAGCATCTGTCCGGTGATGTACGAGGCGGCAGGCGAGCACAGGAAGGCGATGGCGGCGGCCACCTCGTCCGGCGTCCCCGGGCGCCCGATCGGCGTACCCCGGCCCTGCTTGAGCTCCACCGCGGTGGAGGCACCGGTGTGGATCAGTCCCGGCGCCACCGCGTTCACGGTGATCCCGTCCGCCACCAGCTCCATGGCCAGCGCCCGGGTCAGGCCGACCACACCCGCCTTGGCCGCGGCGTACGCGGCCTCCGTCGGCAGCGCGTTGATCGGCCCGGCGGTCGCGGCCAGGTTCACGATCCGGCCCCAGCCGCGCTCGGCCATGCCGCCGAGGAACGCCCGGCTGCACAGGAACGCCGTGGTCAGGTTGCGGTCGATCTCGGCGCGCCACTCGGCGTAGGTCAGCTGGGCCACCGGCCGCAGCACCTCCGGGCTGGCCTTGCTCGCCAGGCCGGCGTTGTTGACCAGCACCTCGACGTCGCCCAACGTCTCGGCGACCGCGTCCGCGAGCGCGGCCACCTCCGCCTCCACGGTGAGGTCGGCGACGAAGCCGGTGGCGTCCAGTTCGGCCGCCCGTTCGTGGATGCGCCGGGTGGTGGAGACCATCGCCACCCGGGCGCCCAGCGCGCGCAGCCGGCGGGCGGTGGCGAAGCCGATGCCGTCCGGGCTGCCGGCGCCGGTGACCAGCGCGACCCGGCCGTCAAGCCGGTCGGTCAGCGGGCCGGCGGTCGGCTCGACCACCGGCTGCAGCTCGCCGGGGGAGACGGCGCGCAGGACGGCGCTGCCGCCCGCGCCCGCCGCGGACGTCCCGCCGGCATCGCCACCCGTGGCGCCGCGGCTGCGCGCGGCGCGCAACATCCCCCGCCGCGGACGCCGGCCGTTGGCGGCCGGGTGCACCTCAGATGCCATGTCGTGATCCTGCCCGGTTGCTCCCGTCCGGGCAACGACAACGTCGGGAACCATACCAGTGCAGCCGGCCGCTACCCTGTCGGGCACCATCCCCCATTCGACTTCCTGAGGACGGCCCGATGACGTACCAGCAGCAGCCGGGTGGTTGGCCGCAGCCCTCGCCGGGCACCCCCAACCTCCCGCCCGGAACGCCTGCCTACGTTCCGCCGTACGGGTATCCGGCTCCGCCCCGGCCGACCAACGGGCTGGCAGTCGCCTCGTTGGTCGTTTCCCTCGTCGGCGCACTCGGACTGTGCGCGTACGGCCTCGGCGGGTGGATCGGCGCGATCGGTGCGATCCTCGGTCACGTCTCGCAACGGCAGATCCGCGAGCGCGGCGACGGCGGCGGCGGGATGGCGCTGGCCGGCGTGATCGTGGGTTGGATCGCGACCGGGCTGTTCGTGCTCGCCGGGATCGGTTGGGCCATCGCCATCTGGTACATCGCCAACCACCCCGAGGAGTTCGAATCCAGCACGTTCATGCAGCTGCTGGCGGGGTGAACCGGGAGGTCCGGACCATCCCGGCCGCGCGTCCCTTGGCGGCGACCACCATCGCCATCTTCCGTGACGCCTCGTCGACCATCTCGTCACCGAGCATCACTGCGCCCAGCTTGCCGCCCGCCTCCGAGGTGTAGTACTCGTACGCGTCCAGGATCAGCTCGGCGCGATCATAGTCCTCTTGGGACGGTGAGTAGACTTCGTTCGCCGGTTCGATCTGACCGGGGTGCAGCACCCACTTGCCGTCGAAGCCGAGCGCCGCCGACCGCCTGGCCGCCGCCCGGAACCCGTCCACGTCGCGGATCTGCAAGTAGGGCCCGTCGATCGCCTGCTTGTCATGGGCACGGGCGGCCATCAGGATCCGCATCAGGACGTAGTGGTACGGGTCGCCGGGATAGTCCGGATGCAGCGCCCCCACCGCCAGCGACCTCATGTTGATGCTCGCCATGAAATCGGCTGGCCCGAAGATGATGGTCTCCACCCGCGGCGAGGCGGCCGCGATGGCATCCACATTGACCAGTCCGCGGGCGCTCTCGATCTGCGCCTCGATGCCGATGCCACCCACCGGCAGGCCGAGCGCCTTCTCGATCTGGGTCAGCGTGAGGTCCAGCCACCGCACGTGGGATGCGTCCTGCACCTTGGGCAGCATCACGCAGTCCAGCCCGGCGCCCGCACCTTCGCACACCTCGACCACGTCGCGGTACGCCCAGGGCGTGGTCACGTCGTTCACCCGTACCACCCGGGCCTTGCCACCCCAGTCGCCCTCGGTGAGCGCGGCCACGATGTTCCGGCGCGCCTGCGGCTTGGCCAGCGGCGCCACCGCGTCCTCCAGGTCGAGGAAGACCTGGTCGGCCGGGAGGCCCTGCGCCTTGTCCAGCATTTTCGGGCTGGACCCGGGCACCGCCAGGCAGGACCGCCGGGGCCGTCCGAGAGCACCCATGACAATCACCTTCCCGCTTGGTCCGTCACTGTAATCTCAGGCCATGCCCGTCGTTGTGGTGACCGGGGCCAGCTCCGGCATCGGCCTGGCGGCCGCGAAGGAGTTCGCCCGGCGCGGCAATCACATCGTCATGGTCGGGCGGGACCCGGACCGGCTGGCCGCGGCCAAGGCGCAGGTGCCGGACGCCGTCGTGCACCAGGCCGACTTCGCCGTACTCGACGAAGTGCGGGCGCTGGCGGAGAAGCTGCGCGCCGACTACCCGGCGATCCATGTGCTGGCGAACAACGCGGGCGCCGTCGTCCACCGGCGACAGGTCACTGTGGATGGCTTCGAGCTGACCATGCAGGCCAACCATCTGGCCCCGTTCCTGCTCACGAACCTGTTGCTGGACCGGCTGTCCGGTGGCCGGGTGGTGGTCACCGCCTCGGCGGTACACGCCGCCGGGGCGCTCGACCCCGCCGACCTGCGCGGGCAACGCCCCGGCTACCGCGCCATGCGGGCGTACGCGTCGAGCAAGCAGGCGAACGTGCTCTTCGCCGCCGAGGCCGCCCGGCGCTGGCCTCAGGTGCTGACCACTTCGTACCACCCGGGCGTCGTCCGTACCCGCTTCGGCAGCGGCAACCCGGTGTACTCGTTCTTCTACCGGATCGCGCCGCTGCTGCGCACGCCCGAGGAGGGCGCGGACACGCTGGTGTGGCTGGCCACCGCACCCGCCGAAGAGATCACCAACGGTGGGTACTACTACCGGCGGCGGCTGCGTACCCCGGCCCGCAACGCGGTCGACCGGCGACTCGCCGCCGACCTCTGGGAGGCCAGCCTGGCCGCGGTGGGCCTCGGCTGACATGGGTTGCACCGATCCACGGTGCTGCTCCTAGGCTTGGGGCATGAGCCCGTCACCGGGCCGCCTCAGCACCGCCGACGGCGCGGCGCTGGCCCGGCTCGCCGCGGAGGCGGTCCGGGCCCGGCTCGCCGGGCGTCCGCCGGACGGGCGACCGCCCGCGGCCCAGCCGCTGCGGGCCATCGGCGCGTCGTTCGTGACGCTCGAACGCGCCGGTGAGCTCCGCGGCTGCATCGGCACGCTCGAAGCCGTGCGCCCGCTCTACCGGGACGTGATCCGCAACGCCCAACGGGCGATGGCCGACCCCCGGCTGCCGCCGGTCACCGCGGCCGAGTGGCCGGAGCTGGACGTGAAAGTCTCCGTGCTCAGCGACGCGGAGCCCCTGCTGGTGACCGGGCCGGACGAGCTGCTCGCCGCGCTGCGGCCGGGAGTGGACGGTCTGATCCTCACCGACGGCCGCCGCCGAGCCACCTTCCTGCCCGCGGTCTGGGCGAAGCTGCCGGATCCGGAGCACTTCCTGCGGGCGCTGCTGGCCAAGGGCGGCTGGCCGCCTGGCACCTGGCCGGCCGGGCTGACCGCGCAGCGGTACACCGCCGACGAGTACCGCGACCCCGCGCCGCGCTGACATGATGCAGGCCATGGACGGGATCAGCGGGCGGGACGCGAAGGCGGGCGGCGGGCTCAGCGGGCGGGATGCGAAGGCGGGTGGGGGGATTACCGAGGAGGCGATGAAGAAGGCCGCCGTGGCCTGGGTCTCGGTGTCCGGCCAGCCGGCGCTGGCCCTCTGGTGCCTGCCGCTGGCCGGCTCGCTCTACGTGGTCACCGGCCCGGGCGAGCAGTCAGCCCCCGGCCTGGCGACCGCCACCGAGGCGACCGTCACCCTGCGCGGCGACCACGGCGGGCGGATCGTGACCTGGCCGGCGACGGCGAGCCGGGTCGAGCCGGGCACCGAGGAGTGGGAAACGGTGGCCCCCCAGCTGGCGGCGAAGCGGCTCAACGCGCCCGGCACGGCGGAGGAGCTGGCCGCCCGATGGGCGTCCGAGTGCGTGGTCACCCGGCTCACCCCGGCCGGCCCGCCGACCGAGGCCGGCGCCAGCCTGCCGGACGGGTCGCTGGCCGCCGCACCGCGCCCGTCACCGGCGGCACGCCGTACGCCGAAGCCCTTCCGGCTGCACCGGATCCGCCCCCGGCAATAGGCTGGGAAGGTGAGCACGGCGACCAGGGTGTATGTCGCCCGGCTCGCCGGCTTGGCGGTGTTCGATCCGAACGGCGACCAGGTCGGCCGGGTGCGGGACGCGGTGGCGCGCCTGCCGATCGACACCGGGCTGCCGCGGGTGATCGGCTTGGTCGCGGAGATGCCGATGCGGCGCCGCATCTTCCTGCCGATCGGCCGGGTGACCAGCATGGATGCCAGCTCGGTCGTGCTCGGCACCGGCACCCTCAACCTGCGCCGCTTCGAGAAGCGCCCGGCCGAGCTGCTGGTGCTGGAGGAGCTGATCGACCGGCGCGTGACCATCAAGGAGACCGGCGCCGCCGCCAGCGTGGTGGACGTGGCGATGGAGGCCAACCGCCCCGGGGAGTGGTCGCTGACCCGGGTCGCGGTCCGGGAGTACCAGGGCCGCCAGCGGGCGCAGCGCTACCTGCCACGCCGGGCCACGCGGGCCCACCTGCGGGAGCTGGACTGGGACGACGTGACCGGCCTGGTGGGCCGCCCCCAGGCGCAGGGCACCGCCGCGCTGCTCGCCCTGCTGGAGCGGATGCGCCCGGCCGACCTGGCCAATGCGCTGCAGGACATGGCGCCGACCCGGCGCAACGAGGTGGCCGCCGCGCTCGACGACGAGCGCCTGGCCGACGTGCTGCAGGAGCTGCCCGAGGACGACCAGGTCGAGATCCTCGCCGTGTTGGAGTCGCAGCGGGCCGCCCGGGTGCTGGAGGAGATGGAGCCGGACGACGCCGCCGACCTGCTCGCCGAGCTGACCCTGGCCGAGCGGGAGGCGCTGCTGGGCCTGATGGAGCCGGAGGAGGCACAGCCGGTCCGGCAGCTGATGCGCTACCAGCCGGGCACGGCCGGTGCGTTGATGACCTCCGAGCCGGTGATCCTCACCCCGGACACCACGATCGCTGAGGCGCTGGCCCGCATCCGCGAACCCCAGCTGTCGCCCGCGGTGGCCGCGCAGGTGTTCGTGACCCGGCCGCCGATGGCCACGCCGACCGGGCGGTACATCGGCGTGGCGCATTTCCAGCGGCTGCTGCGCGAGCCGCCGTCGGAGATCATCGGCGGGGTGGCCACCACCGACCTGGACCCGCTCGCCCCGGAGACACCGCTGCCCGAGGTCATCCGGCGGATGGCGACGTACGACCTGGTCGCCATGCCGGTGGTGGACAGCAACGGCCGGCTGGTCGGGGCGGTCACCGTGGACGACGTGCTGGACCACTCGCTGCCGCCGGACTGGCGCGACCGGGACGCGGAGCCGCCGCCGGGCGCCGGGCGGGGGCCAGCGCGCACGCCGGCGCGCACCGGCGAGACGGGTGCTCCGCGGGTGCGCACCGGAGGTGCCGGTGGTTGAGCGACGGACCGGACGGCTGGACCAACCGCGTGAACCCCGGCGGCTGACGCTGCCCAGGTTCGACCCCGAGGCGTTCGGCCGGTGGTCGGAGGGCTTCGCCCGGTTCATGGGCACGCCGAGATTCATCGTCTACATGACGGTGGTGATCCTGTTCTGGATCGGCTGGAACACGCTCGCACCCCGGGGCTGGCGCT